>OCLG01000012.1_pt1 | contig 224295 bp, 170 predicted proteins | sample 1548111 | NCBI WGS metagenome assembly OCLG01 (sample SAMN05301508, study PRJEB22388) | human oral metagenome | isolation source: Infant 2 DOL 28 oral | host: Homo sapiens | place: USA: Pittsburgh, Magee-Womens Hospital of UPMC | collected 2013/2014 | reverse complement strand
CATGTAACAGTTGTTCCTTCTGGTAAGCCTGTTTTGTTTACACTTGTTTCTGGATTTGGTACGTGTCCATTGTCCACTTCTTGCGCTATTGCAGTTGGGCTGTATTTTCCACGCATTGACCAAACTGTAATATTTACTAAGATTGATGTCGAATTCCCAGCTTTATCTCTAGCTACTATCGTTACACCATACATTACATTGTCAGAATCAATTCTCGGTACTTCTCTAACACCCTCTTTGAACACAATTGTTCCAGAAGCTTGATCAAATGTTAAGAATGAAGGCATATTATTTACTTCAATCGTAGCAACTCCACTACCATTTGCATTATCTTTTGCCTCAATCTTCATAGGAGGCAATGTTTTATCTAAAGCCGTCATTCCCCAGTTTGTATGTTCTGCTGGTGTTTGAATTGTTGGATCCGTAACATCTTTTACTTTCAATGGAATTGTAACGTCTTGTTCTGAACCATCAATATATGTTACTTTTGCTTGTATTGTTTGGTCTCCATACGCCTCAGTGTTAATTGGTGTTTTGGATTCCACGGTTGCAATTTTAGAATTTCCATTCTCACCTTGCGCATTTGTCGCAGTTACTGCTCCTTTTAACATTTCTGGAGTAACTGATACATTTTGATTTACTTCAATTTGTGTTCCATTCGCTGTAAAATCTTCAATTACTTTTCTCACCGTTACATTTACTGTCACTACATCTTTTGAGCCATCTGGATAAGTGATTTCTACTTCCCCAGTTGTTGCGCCTGGTGTATTTACTACAGGGGGTGTCTTCCATGTTACCTTTGTTCCATCTGGCAAGCCTGCTTTATCTACACTTTTATTAGGATCTGGCACTTGTCCATAACTTGTATTTTGTGAAATTGGCGTTGGAGTATTCTTGGTACTCATTGAAGATACAGTGATTTTCGCAGTTCTTTCGCTGACATTTCCTGCTTTGTCTTCTGCTCGAATGTTTAAAGTAAATTCTTGACTTGGTGTATTCTCAGCTAGTTTTTCTACTGTTTGTTTTCCTGATTTGAATTTAATAGCGTTAGTTGTACTATCATATTCTAAGTAATCAGGCAAGCCTGTCACAGTAACGTTTTTAATTCCACTTCCGTTTTCATTATCTTCCGCTCTTACTTCCATATTTGGTAAAGCTTTGTCTAATGCTGTCATTTCCCAGTTTGTATTTTCTGCTGGTGATTGGATTGTTGGTGGTGTCACGTCTTTAACTTTCAGAGGAATGGTCACTTCTTTAGTTGTTCCATCTTTGAAAGTTACTGTAGCGTTAATAGTTTGTTCACCATAGTTAGCTGTGCTGATTGTAGGTGCTGTAACTGTTGAAATCTTATCTGTTCCATTCACATTTCCTGCTTTTGAAGTTGCAGTTACTTTCGCTTTTAAGTCGTCATTTGAAACTGAATCATTTTGATTTACTTCAATTAGCGTTCCAGTTACTTCGTATTCTGAGCTAAGTCCTTTTACAGTAACTTTTACATTTACGATATCTTTCGAACCGTCTTTATACTTTACTTCTACTACTCCGTCTTTCTCTCTAGGTCCATCTGTTGTTACTGGTGTCGTTTTCCAAGCATAACTTGTTCCTTCAGGTAAGTTTGTTTTATTTACGCTTGTGCCTGCATCTGGAGTTTCACCATAACTTACTGTTTGCTTTTGAGGATTTGCTGTTGCATCATATTTGGTAGTCATTGATTTCACAGTAAACGTTAATTGTGAAGTACTACTATTATTCGCATTATCTGTCACTCGAATTGTAGCTGTATGTGTTTGAGAATCTGTCCCGACTGGTAATTTTGGAACTTCTTGGGTATCCGCTTTAAACTTAATGGTTTTAGTCGCATCATCATATGTTAAGAAATCTGGTAAGTCTGTTACCGTTGTTGACTGAACCCCACTTCCTCCTGCATTGTCTTCAGATGTTACTTTAATTGGAGAAAATGCTTTATCTAATGCTATTAAATCGATATTCTGACCATTCGCTGGTGTTTGAATTGTTGGATCCGTAACATCTTTTACTTTCAATGGAATTGTAACGTCTTGTTCTGAACCATCAATATATGTTACTTTTGCTTGTATTGTTTGGTCTCCATACGCCTCAGTGTTAATTGGTGTTTTGGATTCCACGGTTGCAATTTTAGAATTTCCATTCTCACCTTGCGCATTTGTCGCAGTTACTGCTCCTTTTAACATTTCTGGAGTAACTGATACATTTTGATTTACTTCAATTTGTGTTCCAGTTGCTGTAAAATCTTCACTTACTTTTCTAACCGTTACATTTACTGTCACTACATCTTTTGAACCATCTGGATAAGTTACTTCAGCCACTCCTGTAGTAGTTCCTGGTGTATTTACTACTGGTGGTGTTTTCCACGTCACTTTTGTTCCGTCTGGCAATCCTGCTTTATCTACACTTGCATTAGAATCTGGCACTTGTCCATAACTCGTATTTTGTGGAATCGGCGTAGGATTAGTCTTCGCACTCATTGAAGATACAGTGATTTTCGCAGTTCTTTCGCTGACATTTCCTGCTTTGTCTTCTGCTCGAATGTTTAAAGTAAATTCTTGACTTGGTGTATTCTCAGCTAGTTTTTCTACTGTTTGTTTTCCTGATTTGAATTTAATAGCGTTAGTTGTACTATCATATTCTAAGTAATCAGGCAAGCCTGTCACAGTAACGTTTTTAATTCCACTTCCGTTTTCATTATCTTCCGCTCTTACTTCCATATTTGGTAAAGCTTTGTCTAATGCCGTTACTTCCCAGTTTGTATTTTCTGCTGGCGTTTGTATAGTTGGCGGTGTTACGTCTTTTACTTCTAGAGGAATATCAACTGGATCAGTGGTATTATCCAGATAAGTTACTGTCGCTTTTATGGTTTGTGAGCCTGCATGCACAGTGCTTATAGGCGCTGCAGTAACTGACTTGACTTTTCTAGTTCCACCATTATCCACTGTTACTGCTGCTTTTAATCTATCATTCGTTACTGGATCATTTTGATTCACAGTAATTGTCTTTCCAGTTGGTATATGTTCATCACTTAGTTTACGGACTTTCACGGTTACAGGTACTGTATCTGTTGAGCCATCTGGATAGGTTACAGTTACGACTTCGGTTTGATCCCCAGGGCCTGTTGCCGTATTAGGTTGTGTTGCCCATCCGTATCTTGTACCTGTTGGCAGCCCATTTTTTTGAATACTTGTTCCTGCATCAGGCGCTTCCCCATAACTCACTTCTTGAATTTGAGAATTAGCAACTGCTGTATATTTTTGTGTTTGAGATTGAATATGGAAAGTAATATTTTTAGTCGCAGTATTTTCTTTTTTATCAACCGCTTTAACAGTCACTTGAATACTTGATTTACCAAGTTGGAAATTATTTGGAATAACGCCATTAATTTCAATTTTTGATTTTTTTGCATTGTAAGATAATGGATTCGGTAGATTGTCAACCGTTACAGAGTTACTTTCTTTGAGACCTACTCCTTTATCATTATCTTGAGCGTGAATATTGATTTCACTAGGTAGTCCTTCTAATCTCGTTAATGTAATATTATCAGGGGCAGTAATTGTCGGTTTAATATTATCTACAATCTCAACTGGGACATTCACAGTTTTCATTAAATGACTACCACGAAAAATTTCGATTTCTTTATGTTGTACACCTGCTGCAGAGGTATCCACATTAGAAGAGCCACCTTTCCAACGAACTGTTAATTCTCCTGGAACTGCTGAATTATCTGAAACTGTCACGTAATTTCTAGCATCCCCTAGTTGACCAGACTGATTCTGATTAATTTTTTTATCTTGTTTTCCTAGAAAATCTAAAACTGTATAAGGAGTTGTTACATCTTTTGTTACTCCATTTTCATAAGTTGTTGTGACAACAACATTTCTTGTCCCTGCTTCTTGCAAGTTAAATGGTGTTTTATACGTTACCTGAGCCGTTGTTGGTACTTCATGTCCTGTTTTTGATCGTACTAATTCTCTTGGATTCGTATATAATTCTTTTGAATCCCCAAAATAAGCAGTCAAACTGGAATGTTTCGCTTCTACATCATTTGTCGCATTTGTTTGAATGGTTTTAGGGTTGAATCCATCTTTAAAATGAATCGTCATTGTTGCACCATCAGCTGATACCTCAGCATGGTCAAAGTCGATATGATTCGCACGATTAACCACATTTGGATGCTCTGCTTTAAATTTTTCAATCAAAGCATTTTTTTCTGTTTCCGTTAAATGACGGACATCATCCACATAAGTTGGCGTTAAATCTCTAACAGTATTACGTTCACTTTGAGGTTTGATAGTCAAAGTATAGGTAATTGTATTTTGTTTATGTGTCCCATTTGCTCCAATTGTAATATGATAAGTACCTGGTGTTACATTTCCACCATCACCTATAGTTCCAACAAGAGCCATTTGCACTTCAGGATTATTTACATTCCAATAGTTAGCAGCAATATCTACTTCTTCTTTCTTTCCTGTTTGGAAATTTTTATAAGCTACACGTAGTTTTAAACCTTTAACTTGATTAAGACCACTTATAACTCCTACTCTTTTTACATAATACGGAGTAGGATCTTCCTCTCCACGTTTAGGGCCATTCGGATATCTTACTAATGGCTCTCCATTTCCTCTTTTACCATATGCTGTCATTACCGAGAATAGAGTATCTGAATTATAAAAAGTTAATTCTTTTTTATTTTCGTTTACTAACGCATTACTACCCTCGTATTTGTTAGCAATTGACGATATCCAAATAGCTCTAAACCCACTCTCTCCCTTACCATCAATTGGTTTTCCATTCCGTGGATCACGTTTCCCAGATTGTGCTCGAGTTACTCTATTAGCTACTTTGTTGCGGAGGCTCTTCGCTTCATTTAGAGCACCATCAACTTCACTCTCAGTGGCTTTTCCCTCAGATAAATCTGCAAATACTTGAAGAGATTTGCTTTCAGATTCACTGAATTCATAACTGATTTCTCCTGCCAGTTGGTTAATTTCTGAAACAAGAGCCTGAACCTTAGCGATCTTTTCTGTTGAAGGATTTTTCTTTTCATCACTATCGTTTGCTTTGTCTGCTTGCTTTTCTTTTTTGTCTATGTCGTTGCTTTTCTCTTCCAGTTGAGCAAATGATTCAGACAAAGCTTGAACTTCTTTATCTATCTCATCCTGACTAGCACCTTCTTTATCCAAGACTGCTTGCGCACGCGACAAAGAGAGATTAAGATTTTCAACTGATTTAGCTGTTTTAGTCTGTAAATCAGTGTTCCTAATCTTTTCAATTAATTCATTTAAAGCAGTTTTATCCACAGCTTTGACTGGATGCTCTAAAGACTTTTCAAGAATTTTTTCTTCTGGAACATGTTCAGAAATCTTATCTGATTCTTTAACAGGATTTTCTACCTGTGGATGATTTTCCACATCGTTTGGAATCTTGTCACTATTCGGATCTTCATCTTTAACTTTAGTTGAATCATTCAGAGACGCAACCATTTCATCAGCATGAACAAGATGTGGATTCTGTATCGTCACTGCTCCGGTAGCCAAAAAAAGAGTGCACCCAAAAAGAAAATGCTTCCCTTTCTTTATCATCCGCCAATTCTTTTGATTGATTCCTTTTCGATTAAAAAACATTAAGAACTCCTTGCTTCAAATTATAAAATTACTTCTTGTATATATTATATTCTTTTATTTCCTTATATGCAAACCCTTTCGATACATAATATATTGTTTATAAGATTTGTTATATTTTTGTAAAAATAATTTACTAATCCAGAAAATTACTAAATTCATTTTATTATCAAAAAATGAGCAACTTTTATATTAAGTTACTCATTTTTATAAACTCTATTTTATTTAGATTATACTATCCTACTAGTTAAATCAGTATTAACACTTTATATTTAGCGATGTCTTCTAGCATGACCACGAGTTCCTGGTCCAGTTCTAATTGGTTTAACTTGTTTACCTGGACGTGAAGGAACATGGTGTACTGGTCCATGATGAGGTCTCGTTAAATGCGGTTTAGGCTGAACACTTGGTTTTGGATGAGTAACAACTACATTTGGTTTTGTAACAACTCCGACTACATGCGTGTGGCTGGTAGTACCAGTATGAATGACACTTGTCACCTCTGAATGAGTTTCGGTCTCATTTGTCGTGATAGTGACAATCGGTGTTGTTGGACCTGCTGTTGCCGCATTTGAGGTAACAGTGGTTGTCGTTGTAGTTGTAGTCGTAGCCGTTCCACCAGGAACAGGTGTTGTCTCTGTTTTCTTATTAACAGATGTTTGTGAAGAAAAATCTGTTGGTTTAATTGCAGCCAAGGCTTCAGCTGGAGTTAAGCTAGGTTTTGAATCAGTAGTCGCTACCGGCTTTGGTTGCACAGCTGGTGTTGGTGTAGCTGGAGTAGATACTACTGGTTTAACAGGTGTTACCGGTGCAGGTGCTACTGGTTTCACTGGAGCAACTGGTTGTGGTGTGGCAACAGGCGCTGGAGTTACTGGTGTCGAAACTACTGGTTTGACAGGTGTTACTGGTGCTACCGGTTTTGGTTTAACGACAGGCGCTGGCTTGGCCGGAGTTGACACTGCTGGTTTAACCGGTGTTACTGGCTTGACCGGTACAACGGGTTTTGCAACAATTGGTGATGATGCAACAACTGGATTCGGAACAGTCAAAACTGGTTTGATAGAAATTCCATTCCCTAGACTAGAAGGAGTTGCTGCAATAGTTGTTACTCCTTGTGGAGTGACATTTGGTTTATGAACAGTCGTATCCACTGACGCTACTGGTTTATCATCAATTCTTGTGATTTTCCAATTATCATAAATAACTGCACCAGTAACGAGGTTAACTCTCGCCACTCTTTCAAAAACTACAGATCGAACTACATCTTTGAAAGCTTTTTTACCATCTTTTAGATATTTGTAGTGAATGGTCTGCTTGGTCATTTTTCTCAGTGTATCTAAGTTTTCAACCGATTTAGGCCAAACAGGTGACAATGCATCTCCTGCTACCAATGGATTTCCAGCAATTGGTTTAGGATCATCTGCTGTGACAGTCATAACTTTTTCGATTAATTGAACTGAGAATACTTGATCAGTTTGTTTTTCACTGTCAAAGCGTTTATCATTAGCATTTGCAAAACCGTCATGTACTAATTCATATCCTTGTTTTAGGTATTGATTAATACGAGTTTTTGAATTATAAGCAATTGTTTCACCTGGAAGACCAACTACACTATCCACATTTCCTAAAACTTTAGGACTTGTTTCTGTTTGATTGAGGTATTTAACCTGTGCTTTTTGTTGAGCAAGATAATCATAAACAACATGGATATCAGCCTGTGTCAAATGTCCCTTACTATTAGCAGGTGTTTGTGACAAGACATATACTACACCATCTTTTTCGAAACGTTCAGGAACTTTAGCAGTCACATCATAGTTATTTCCCAACAAGTTAATGAGATTTGAACTCTTATCATGTGGTGTATTGAATGTTTCTAAAATAGCTTGACTTGTTTTATCACGATACTGAATATCAACTTTACCAAATTTAGCTTCTTCGTACACAGCTACCACGTTGGCTTGAGCTCGTGTAATCGTACCAGATGTCTTCGTATTGCTATAGAAACGATCATTCTGTGCATACTCTTTGAAGACATAATATTTACCATTTGGTGAATGCAATAAATAAGGTGCTGTGATAGATGTTGTTTGAATTCCTTTGTTTTCTTGAACTTCTGTCTCAGTTGTATTTCTCTCCAAAGTAGCTACATAGCTAGTATCAATTTTGGTAGATGGTCTTACAGTAGTGAATTTGTCTTGAAGGATACCTCCATTTTCCACCGCTGCAATGGCAGGAAGAAGCATTTTCCCTTGAGTATCAACGAAGCGAACAGCTACATCTCCATATACAAGGCGTCCATCTGTTCTTACCATATCTGGGTTGGCAATTTTCCAGTCAGAGTCAGCAGCTTGTTCGTATTGGTCTGTAAGATTTTTACCTTTGGCATCAACAACTGTCAATGTCCCTGGAACATTTGATTTAAAACCATTTCTAGCTTCATTCAGATAATTAACTGTGTGACTTGTCGGAACACGGTCAACTCCAAAGTCTTTTGTACGTAATACATAGGTTCTTCCAGCCAACATCTTTCCAGAAACGAGTTCAAAGGTTAATTCATTATCAGCAGCCTTAAGAATCTTAAATTTTGCATGTTGACCTGGTTCTTCACGAGGCGCCTCCAAAATAACATTATGACGATTTACCCTTGTTCTTGATGTATCAGGGCTAGTATTTATCATTTCGACATTGTGGGCACCACGTTCAACAAATTCACCGACAGTAGCAAACTTATTGAATTCTGTATCATTGATACGAACGGTGAAACGGGTCCCTGCACTAAAGTTTGATTTCCATGTTCCGATACGAAGAGTGCTGTTATATGTTTTGATACTACCATCATCATCCAACATAACATCACCTGTGAAGTTAGCTGTAGCTGGTGTATCATAAACTTTAGGTGCTCCTATATCTGTTTTAATCACAGTGTAATTCTTAGTGACTACATTTTGACCATTAACTGAAATAACACCAGTTACAGACTTATCCACGTTCACTCGAGGATAACGAATTCCACCTCTGTATTGAAGTTCAAAAGTAACATCATCTAAGCGTTCAATTTCGTCAGTAAAACGGTATGTTGCTTCAATATGACTCCCTTTGTCAACTAAATCCCATGATTCTTTTGTGTCCAAAGCAACGTCACGATCTCCACGTGAAGCCCAGTATGAAAGGCTTCCAGCTTTGGCATTATCATTTTTCTGAACCAGACTCACTCGTTCTGCAAATACTTTACCTTCAGCAACCAATTTTTGAGGAAGATTATTGTCTTGCGGTAATTCCTTCAAACCAATTGTGAAGATATCCCCCTTATGATAGGCACCATTTTTAAATTTTAATTGGAAACGATAATCAGCAATACCTGTTGAAGTCACACGATCCGCCATATCGATTGTACCACTGGCAATAATATTTCCATTATCGATAGCTACATCTTGTGTTTGAATTGGCGATAGACTAGCGCTAATTTTCTTGCCATGTCCTGCACGTTGCAACTCAGTATAGACTGTTTCAATAGCTGAATACAGTTGGTTTAATTGAGTCTTAAGATTTTCTGCACTAACAGATGAATCTTTCAACAAGGATTTTGATTGTGAAATCTGAATTGTTGCTGCCTTAACAGCTTCTTGAACCAAGGCTTTTTCTTCAACTTTACGATCTGTTTCTTGAGCATAACGAACAGCAACTTGATTTAAAACTTCTGCTTCTGATACAACCTGTTCCAAGGTAGTTTTTTCGACTGATTTTTCTTCCTTTACCTTCTCACTTGAAGCAGGTGAAGTATTTTTTTCTTCGCTGAGTTTTACATCTTTAGAAATTAATTCTTTTGAGTCAGAATTTTTTGTCTCAGCTGCCACTTTAGACTCTGCTTCCTTCTTTAGAAGGGCATTGACATCTAATTCTTCTTTTTCCAAAACTGGAGCTTGAAGAGTTAAAGGTAATTCTGCTATTTTTTCCTCAGATTTCTCTTGCTTGGTCTCTTCTGGTTTTTCAGAGACTTTTTGTTCTTCTTTTTCAGTGCGATGTGAATCTACTTTCTGTTCATCTGCACTCACATTTGAATAAGTACCAAAAACCATCAAGGCAGCTACAGCAACAGATACTGCACCAAAACTTGATTTTCTAATGGAATACTTGTTTACCTTATTCATTTGATTCCGTTTTACTCTTGAATACATATATTTTCTCTCTAACTTTTTATGATAAAAAAGGGAGTGGAATTGATGCTGTATTGACATACATTCTCACTCCCTAAAACACTACACTTCCAATATTTTGTTGTCTAGAGTTTTGTTTTGATTTTATTCATCTCGTTTTGCTTTTCCAACTAAACTGAATCCAGCAAATAGGCCAAGCACTCCTAGAACTTGAGCCATACCAGAAGAGTGACCCGCAGTTTTTGGAAGTTCTTTTTCCTCCTCTTTTGGAGCTGAGTTTGGAGTTGGAACTGCTGATGGCACTTTTGGAGCTGGGGTAGAGGTTGGAACTGGAGTTGGCGTAACTTGTGGAGTTGGGGTTGGAGTCGGAATTGGAGTTGGGGTCGGTACCGGGGTTGGAGTTTGAACCGGAGTTGGGGTCGGTACTGGATCCGGCGTAACTTGTGGAGTTGGGGTTGGAGTCGGAATTGGAGTTGGGGTCGGTACCGGGGTTGGAGTTTGAACCGGAGTTGGGGTCGGTACTGGATCCGGCGTAACTTGTGGAGTTGGGGTTGGAGTCGGAATTGGAGTTGGGGTAACTTGTGGAATTGGTTGAACATTTCTATAAGTTACAGTTACAACCTGATTTCCAGTTTCTGCTGTAATTCCTTGAACCGCAGCCACTTTAGCAAGATCAGGATTATATCCTGCAATACTTGGAGATACCACTTCGTCAAAACTTGTCACTCCATCTTCAGAAACCCAAGATGTACTTGTAGTCTTACCTGTTACATTATCGATACTTAACATACGTGAAAAGCTTACTTGATCATGATGATCTTCACTTGCTTTTGTACCATCTTCAAATACATAATGAATCGTTCTTTCCACAAGTTTTGGAGTATCTTTTTTAACAGTGATCTTATGTTTCAATAGGACTGTATATTCTTGAACTTTTGTGTCATCTGTATCAAAAGTTGCATCTGCAGGGAAACCATCTTCATGTAATAAGTACCCTTTTTCAAGCAACGATTTCAAAACAGTTTCTGTCGTATAGGCGATCTTTTCTCCTGATTTACCAGTAATATTGTCTGTATGAACGACTTCATCCTTGTTATCAACATCTATGTAACGAACAACTGCAACTTGTTCTGTCTTGACGTAAGTTACCTTTGTATCTTCACCTGGGTTTTCAGGTGTAACACTTGTACGCTCTGGTTTGTAGCCTACAATTTCAGGTACTGCTGTTTCTCCAGCTTTACGAGGATCATTTGCATCATTCAGGTATTGGGGTTGAGGAGCATTTGCAATTACATTTCCAGAAGCATCTACTGGAATGATTTTACCCAAAGCTTTATAGGTAACTGTATCTGTTGCTTTTGGTAAATCTGGCGTAACTGTCTTAGCACCAGCTTCTGCTTTATCAGCGAAATACCCTGTCACAACTGGTACTTTAACTGTTCCATAGGTATGGTCCTTATTTTCCCAAGTTGTTTCTTTAGTCGCTTCATTATATGATCCCTTGAAGACAAAATCATTTTGCACATTATCTTTAGGAGTTGCAGAACCTGCCCCAGTAAAGTTTACAGTTTGTTCAGTTTCCTTAGTTAATGAATCAATAATTTCGTTATATGTTACAAAGGTATCTTTTCCGATGCGATCAGGATCAGATTCGTCATTTGGTTCGATTGTCTTGTCAACAATATTATATCCCCAAACAGTTGGTTGCTCATTATTTAATACATGGAATTTTGGAGCTTCAGGAATTTTTGTTTCTGCTGCTTTTGTTGCATCGTTTGGATCATTATCATAGTACTTATAGAGAGCGTCTTCAATGTTTTGTACAACCTCTCCTTGTTTATTGATATATTGTCCTTTATTATTGACTGCTACAATACGTCCCATTTCTTTCAAGTCAACATTAACTTCTGTATCTTGAGGAGAATTTGGATTAACCTCCATTGTTCCTACTTTATTTACAGTAGCATAAAATTTTGGTGTAACAGGAGTTCGTACAGCTTTGAACACTGCATTCTCGGATGAATCTGCTTCTGAATTAGTTGAACTATCTGGTTTTGCTGCAGCAGCGCGCTTACCTCTAGATGAACGGCGTGCAGTACGTTCACCATTTTCAGTCACAGTTAAGCCTACTGGAGACACTTGAGAATTATTAACTTGTGTATCTAAAAGATTCTCTGAAACTGGAGCTACTTCTGACAAAGCTCGTCTGCTTCTAGATGATCTTGCAACTCTTGATTCAGCACTATTCGTAACTGATGGTTGAGATGCTACTGGTGCCACAACATCTTGGTTCTTAATACCAGTAATCTTCCATTGTTCATAATGGATATCACCAGAAACCAAATTCACAAGAGCATTTCGTTCATAACTGATATGTTGATCAATTGATCCATACGCAGCTTTCCCATTTGTGTAGTAACGGAAGTTAATACGGCGACTTATTGTTTGAGTCAATTTCTCCATTCTCTCAACAGTGCCTGGCCAATTTGGTGTATTTGGTTGTCCCGGATTGACTGGGGTGTTTGGTTGTGGTTTAGGATCTTTCGGTGTTACACGTTCGACACGTTCTGAAAGGGTTACAGTGTAGACTTGGTCACGTGCTGTATCGTAGTCATAAACCTTCGCACCACCTGATGTGAATTCATCGCTGACAAGGTTATAGCCTTGTTTCTTGAATTCTGTGATTTGACTTGTTGTGCTGTAGGCAATGGCTTCACCTGACTTACCTGTCACTTCATCTGTTGTGAGAACGCGGTTACCGTTAGTACTTACATAACGGATAACAGCTTTTTGGGCATCCTTACGATAAGTAACTGTTTCAACGCGGTCTTGATCTTTAGCTTGAACTCCACTTACAGCTGGGATTTCTGATTTATCCGCTGTGTAACCTGCGATAGTTGGAGATACCACTTTATCAAACGTATCATCATTAGTTGTCCAGTCTTGGAAGTCGATATGACCTGTTACCAAGTTGACATTGCTCCAACGTTTGAAGTTTAGAGTTTCAACCACATCATCCTTAGCCTTGCTTCCATCTTCGTAAACGTAATGGATAGTACGGCTAACACTTTCCTTGTTGTCCAAGTTTTCAACGGTTCCTGGCCAACGTGGGCTATCTGGTTGTCCTGGATTGACTGGGGTGTTTGGTTGTGGAGTCGGGTTATCTGGGTTAACTGGTTCGACACGTTCTGAAAGGGTTACAGTGTAGACTTGGTCACGTGCTGTATCGTAGTCATAAACCTTCGCACCACCTGATGTGAATTCATCGCTAACAAGTTTGTAGCCTTGTTTCTTGAATTCATTGATTTGACTTGTAGTACTGTAGGCAATGGCTTCTCCTGACTTACCTGTTACTTCATCTGTTTTGAGAACTTGATTACCATTAGTGCTTACATAACGGATAACAGCTTTTTGATTTTCTTTTTCAATGACTACATTAGAATCTTTACCAACAGCATCTAAATCATTATCGTCGTTTGGATCAATAGTTTTTGTTTCTGCATCATATCCACGAATAGATTGGTTGTCACTAATTTTCCAACCAACTGGTGCATTAGGAATTTCAGTTACATCTGCTCTTGTTGTATCATTAAAGTCGTTTTTATATTGTCGACGAATAGCTGCTTCTTTATTTTCTACTACTTCACCATTTGAATTGATGTAATGTCCATTTTTATCGACTAGATTGATATAACCTAAATCCTTATACCAAACGTTGATTTCTGTCTCAGGGGTAAAATCTGGATTAACTGTTAACTCATCCACACTCTTAGCATCTGCATAATGACCTGGATTGACTGGAGTCATAACTTTCTTGAAAGTATAGTCCAAATCTCCAATATCACGTTTCCGGCGACGTGAACGTGATTGTGCTGCATGGGCTTCAATAGCACTCTTTAATTGCAAGCGGGCTTCTTGGTCTAAGGGAATATTCCATCCGCCTTCTTTATTGGCCTTTGCATCTTCTACTCGGAGTCCTTTAACAGGTTTTAAGGCGCTTTTATCTTTTTCTACCTTAGAAGTTTGTTCAGTTACTTTTGATTCAGCATTTTTCGTTTCAACTGATTCAATTTTACTCACTACTTCAGCTTTATCAGCAACTTTAGTTGTCCCTCTAAGTTCCAAAGCGATAACTGCTGCTTGAAGATCAGACTCTGCTTGAGATAATTCTGACTCTGTCACATCTGCTTTATTTAATAATCCTTTAGCAGATTGGATACTATTTTGAAGGCGTTTTACACTATCTTCAGTATATAACTTAAGCTCCAATTTTTCTGCACGCGAAAGTGCTGTTAACAATTTTGACTTGTCAACAGCATCTTGATGACTTACTTCTTCTTTTTTATCTTTTGCTTCTTCAACTTTTTCTGCTGGCACTTTAGCTTCATCAGATTTAGCTGGAGTTACTTCTACTGGGTTAGCAACAGTTGGAGCTGCATAAGTTGTTTCTTTTTTAGGTGTAGAAACTTCTGCTGTTTTAGTAGCTTCATCTACCTTATCAACAGAGACACTATTAGTTGCCTCAGGATGTTGTTCCTCCGCTTGTACTGCTTGCGCATTGGCAGCAGTTCCCAAGACTAAGGCTGTCCCGAGCAAGACACTAGCCGCACCAAAGTGATACTTACGAATAGAGTATCGTTGTTGCATGCTATACCAGTCAAATGATTTCTTATGTGAATGTTTCATTGTGAACTCCTAGAAAGTATTTTATAATTTTAACTCTACAACTATTCAATATATAAATCAATATTTTCTGAAGAATTAATATATTCTGTTTTTGCACCTAAGAGCCACTTATCTTATTCTAAATTTTCTGATTACTAACGACAATTTTCTTACTCTAAGTTTTTTGTACTTTTTAGACAAAAACATGATATAATAAATTAAGGAGGAAATACCTATATGCGTAACCTTTTATCTACGAAAGATCAGCGACAATTACGTTTAATGGAAACCTTGATTCAACATCGCGATTGGTTGAAATTACATGAACTTGCCGATAAGTTAGGATGTACTGAGCGAATCTTAAAAAGTGATTTAAATGAATTGCGTGCTGCATTTCCAACTATCGACATCCAATCTTCTGTTAACGGAATTATGATAGATTTAGAAGTTAATACTAGCGTTGAAGATATTTATCAATATTTTCTTGCTCATTCTCAATCTTTTCAATTACTAGAGTATCTGTTTTTTAATGAGGGCCTACCTATTTATCGAACAATAGAAAATCTTCACTCTAGTAATGCCAACCTCTATCGATTGGGCAGAAATATTACAAAAACTCTGTCAACTCAATTCCAAATTGAACTATCATTTACTCCATCCGAAATACGTGGCAATGAAATCGATATTCGCTATTTTTTTGCCCAATATTTTTCTGAGCGCTATTATTTCCTAGACTGGCCTTTTCCTGACCTTCCTGAAGAGGATTTAACAGAGTTCACTGACTTCTTCTATAAGATCACGAATTATCCAATGCGATTTTCAATCTATAGAATGTACAAATTGATGATAGCCATCAGTATTTACCGCATTAAAAACGGTCATTTCATCGACTTACCAAATCATTTCTACGATGAATACTACCCTCTTTTGATGAGTATTCCAAACTTTGAGGAGATACTTGTCCATTTTTCTGAAAAACTGGGACTGGAAATCACCCCAGATATCATTGCCCAAATTTTTATATCCTTTATTCAAAACAATCTTTTCTTAGATCCTCAAGAATTCTTCAACTCTTTAGAAGATAACAGTGAAGCAAGATACTCTTACCAATTACTTAGTCAAATATTAGAACGCCTAGCAAAACAATATAAGATTACTTTTACTAACCACGATGAGCTTATTTGGCATTTACACAACACTGCTTTCTTTGAAAGACAGGAAATCTTTTCTACCCCAATCTTATTTGAACAAAAAGCATTGACGATTAAAAAATTTGAAGTTTACTTCCCAGACTTTATGGGAAGTGCACGTCAAGAACTGGCCCAATATCGTCAGGCAATTGGACAGCATGACCATCCTGAACAGTTGGAACACTTGATGTACACCATCTTAACCCATGCTGAAAACCTCTCTACTCAGTTGTTAGAAAATCGACCACCTATCAAGGTTTTGATTATCAGTAATTTTGACCACGCCCTATCACTTACTTTAAAGGATATGCTTACATACTATTGTAACAATCGATTCACCTTTGATACTTGGGATGAATTAGAAACAAGCCCTGAGATTTTAAATCAGACAGGTTATGATATCATCGTGTCTAATTTCTATATTCCAGGAATTACCAAGAAGTTTATTTGTCAAAATTATCTGTCAATAATGGATTTGGTTAATCATCTTAATACTTTATCAAATGAGATTCATATATCCAATACTTTATAAGATAGAAAAAAGTCAGCATAATTCTGCTGACTTTTTCTTTTATCTATTTTCTATACTTCCTTTACAAAAACCAATTCCTGTGGCTGTGACAGGTCTTCTCGGTAGTTAAATCCTGCAAAGCTTAAGCGACGAGCTTCTTCCACCGTCTGTACTTGATTTTCTATAAGGGCTGTCAGGAAGGCACCACGCGCTTTCTTGGAGATAGTTGAGTGAATTTTCAGCTGACCACCTTTGTCCTCCATGAATTTGAAGGTCACCATCTTTTCTCTGATTTCCTTAGAAAATACAGTCTCAAATTCTGATGACAAGAGGGAGAAAATTAGGTCTTCACCATTCATAGTCTCATCATAGGCTGTCTTCCAATGGATCTTCAAAGTCTTACCAGCGACTTTTAACTTCATCAAAAAGTCCAAACGGTGAGGGGACATAGGCGACAAGGCTGGAACGACTCCGTACAAAGCCGAAGTAATAAAGACATGATTTTCAAGATAGGCTTGTTCTGCCTCGTCCAGTTTGTCTCGCTTGATATTACGGTACATCAGCCCATCAAAAAGTTTCAAGGCTGGGTAGTGTTGAGCAGTTTGCCTTTTCAAAGCTTGGATATGTTGAAATTCTTCCGCAGCTTTCTCGGCTGAAACTTTGTAAAAACTCTCCAATTGACTAGCAGAATAGCGGGCCAAGGCATCCAGCACGGCCTGGCTTTCTGGTTTTAAAGAAGTTGCTTCGATACTTGGCAAGTCTGTGTTCATTTCTTTTGCTGTAGGGATTAAAATTTTCATATTAATAGTGTAGCATATTTTTTTGCCGCTACCAAGAAATTCATCTGAAAAACCTCGGTTTGACCGAGGTTTCTCTGGTTATTTTGGCCATCCTAACCAGACAGCCACGAGAACAAGGGCTATGCCAGCTAAACTTGTTAAGATAGATAGAAATTTATCTTTTTTCTCCTTGAACTGAGAAAAACCTATCTTCAAAGCGAGCAGTCCGAGTAGCATTGAAGCAAGCATCACATAAAAACCCATTTGTTTGTCCTCCATTAGTCTTAATTTACCTTATTATAACATATACTTCTTAAATAAAGCTTTTTTATACTCAATGAAAATCAAAGAGCAAACTAGGAAACTAGCCGCAGGTTGCTCAAAGCACAGCTTTGAGGTTGCAGATAAAGTTGACGTGGTTTGAAGAGATTTTCGAAGAGTATTACTGTACTTTAAAGGTCTTGAGATAGTTGTCTTTTCCTACTTGACCTTCGAAGGTTTTACCATTTTCAAGGTAAGGAAGGTCATCTGATACTGAGGCCTTGACCTTGTATATTTTGCCATCAACTTTAAAGAAGTAGACAGTATCGCCCTTGATAACAGCTGATTTGAGGTCTGCTACCACACCCTTTATGCTTTCTGTGGTTTCATTGTCAATTTCAAGGTCGTTTTTGTTGGCGTACTTGCTGAGCAGTTCTTCCACTGTCGTAGCAACGATAACATTTTGGTACTCGACTGCATCTACCAGGGCGTACTCTTTGACCAGACCAGCATTGTCCTTCAAGCCCATGATGTAGAGAGGCTTGTCATTGAGGTTGATGAGGATTGGGAAGGTTGCCTTGTAGGATTTCTCCTGAACAGCACCTTCGGCTGATTCACGGGCTGATTCTTCGGTCGCAGAAGCCAAGCTGTACTTAGTGATTTCTCCTGTTCGCATATTTTCTAGGATAAAACCAAGATTACTTTCATCTGCATTGGCCGACGTCACACCTGTGTAGAGGTAGATGTCATTACCGATAGACAAGTAATTATAGCCCTTGGTAGTCTGGGTCACGTTTTTCTTGGAAATCATGGCATTCCAGAAACCGTCCTTGTACTTGCCGTTGTAGTTGATTTGTTCAATGGTTTCCTCAGCTGGATAGACCCTGTCCACCCATTCTGGAACATCTGACAAGCTGTATTCCTTGGTTTCTCCATTTGTAGCATCCAAGATAATGACTGAAACAGGACGAGGAACTGCAAGTCCAAATTGCTTTTGGTAAACCGTCGCTACATAGAAAGGATTGCCCTCATCGTCCACCTCAAAAGATGGAGTTTTGAAAATTTTGGTTGGATACTTCAAGCGCAGGTGACGCTTGACATCACGGTTAAAATACTCCGAGTCCGAATACTTGATTGGTGTCTTCAAGTCCACCAAGTCCGCATTACCGGTTACCATGTCCACCTTGATATATTCGCCGATTCCCTTAGCTTGATTATTAAACCACTTGATAGGATCTGCATATTCTAAGGGTGTAACCCGATAAGGCTTCCCATCAATCGTCAATTGGGTATAGGTGTCTGCCGCTACGTACTGCGACACCTTATCCGTTAGGGAACCCAAGTAGCGGTCACCAATTTTTTCAGCAGTACTTCTATCTAAAATAGGAACCTTACTGGTATCAGTCTTAGGAAATTCAGTAAAGTCTTTTTCAGTAACCGTGACTACATTGGCATAATTCTTAGCCTGAAAAATGCTAGAAGTCACCAAGGAAACCAAGGCTGCTAAGAGAAGAATTCCTCCAATAGAAGCTAAAAGGATTTTCCCTAACCGATTGATTTTGAAACCCTCAAGATTTAAGGCAGCTTCCGCCTTTCCGTGGCGCACATGAACCGTTTTGACCAGATTGATTCCCTTGCCAAAGCCAAATAAGATTGCTACAACCAGCAAATGCCCACAGAGGAAAAAGAGAAATTCCCAGCTGGTCAGGTTAAGAGGCGGTAAAAAGATATACCAGGTCGTTGCGATAAAAATAAGTTCAAAGACTATTCGTTTCATTTGCTTTCCTCCTAAATGATTCGTCCTTCCAAGTGATCCAGTTCATGCTGGCAAATCTGAGCCGGGAAGCCTGTCAAAGTAATGGTCTGTTCCTGCCACTTGCTGTCACGATAAGCAACCCTTATGATTTCATAACGCTTAGTAGGTCTCACACCTGTCAAGGACAAACAACCTTCCTCTGTCTCATAAACTCCTTCAGAGGACAGGAGCACTGGGTTAAACATGACCACAGGAACCAAGCCAAGATTAAAGATAATCACGCGCTTCTGCACCCCAATCATATTGGCAGCCAGACCGACACAAGTCTCACGATTTGCTAAAAGCGTATCCTGCAAATCTCTAGCAAGATAAAGGTCTTCCTGACTTGCCGGCTGAGACACCTGAGATAAAAACAAAATATCCTTTACAATTTTCTTCTCCACTTCCTCACACTCCACTTACTTTTTACTATATTATAGCAATTATAGCACAAAAGCCGATAACTGCAAGCCCTTTCCCTAAACTGTAGCAAAAAGCCATCCGAAGATGACTTTTTTTCTATTTGTAAATTCTTAATCTTTTTTAACTTTAAACAATAGGACGCCAGATAGGGCTGATAAGAATCCGACTACTAGCAAAATAGAATCATGACTAGCTGTCTCTGGTAGTTTACCAGCTTCCTTTGTTTCACTTATTATTGGAGTTTCTGGGTGCTTTGGCTCCTCAGGCGCTGGACTTGCTGGAGTCTTTGGTTGCTCAGCAGTCGGAACTTCAGGTTGCTTGGGTTCCTTAGGGGATGGTTTTTCGGGAACCTTAGGTTGAGCAACAGCTGGAACTTCGGGGCGCTTTGGCTCCGCAGGTACTGGACTTGCTGGAGTTTTTGGTTGCTCAACAGTCGGCACTCCCGGCTGTTTAGGGTCCTCAGGTGTTGGTTTTTCAGGATTCTTAGGTTGATCTACCGTCGGTACTTCTGGGTGCTTTGGCTCCTCAGGGGTTGGAGCTTCTGGCGTCTTGGGTTGATTACCTCTTGGTGGTTCTGGCTCAGTAGCTTTCACAGGTAGATAATTGATTATTGTGTCTTTTGTAAAATCTTCTGGTACTTCAGGTAATAAGTAACCCAATTCTGGATGCGAAGAATCCTTCAACACCAAATCAGTAGCTGATGTCACGGCCTTATAGCCTTTAAGATAAGGAATTGTTCCCAAACCTGGATTGCTAGCAAGACCTGCTTTAGCAGGATTACCATCTTGGTCATTGGGATATTGAATCAAAGCCAGATTCTCATTTGCAGTTGGAGAAATGGCTATCCATTTTCCTAATTGTTTGTAGTAAACAGTTTCCCTAATTACAGGATCTGTTACTGCCACTGTTTTCTCTGCAACTGCTTCTTTATCTGCCACCAAGCCTTTTAGCAGTGGTGTCGCTACTTTAGATAGATTTGGTTGATCACTCGTCCAATCACGATAATAAAGGTCTCCTCTTACAAAATCAACCTTGGCAATGCGTTTGAAATCAACTTGATCATTTCGCTCTGCAACAACCTTATCATGTGTCACAAAATCTCGATAAGCAATGTTTCGGTCAATAGATTTTTTATTGACGATTTTAGAAACACTGGCAGGCCATAAAGGTGAATCTTGAACATCCTCATCAACTTTTTTATGAGCAGTTGGAAGTCTATCTTCAGGATAAATAAATTCTAAGCGAGGGGTTAAAGCAACCTTAAATATTTGATCAGTCTTACTATCTTGGTCAAAATATTGTAAACCTCGATCATAATCACTTGATACAAGATCGTATCCTTGTCGCTTGTAATCACTAATCGTTTTTAGCGTACTGTATTCAATAGGATAACCAGATTCCCCAGTAACTGTATCTTCCTTCAGTAGCTTGTTTTCACTGATATCCACATAGCTAATCTTGGCTGTTTGATTTTTAACATGCTCCTGTTTTATTTTCCAGTTAGAATAGGAAATTTCCTTAGTAACAAGATTAACAGTCGCATAGCGTTCAAAGGAAATACTTTGTTTTTTCTCAGCAAAAGCTTCTTTACCATTATTCTTATATTTATATTTAATGGTTCTTTGAATCGTTCTCTCTAAAGGCCGTTCTTGATTGGTTCTGATCTTTTCAGCATCTGCAGGCCACTTAGGACTATCGACAACACCAGCTTCCACCTCTTCATTTGACTTAGGATTAGTCTGGTTTTGTAAGCTAATCACTTCATGTTTTGGAGTTAATTTAATAGTATACGTTTGCGGAGTCTTATCATCTTGAAACAGCTTCTTCGATTCATCCGTTTTCAAATAGCCATCTTCAACCAATACATAGCCATTCCTTTTGAACTCACTAATTTTCTTTCTCGTATCGTAGTGAAGATCCTCTCCCACCTTACCAGTACGCTCATCTGAAAAAAGTTTTTTCCCTGTTGATTCATCAATATAATTAAATTCAACACGAGATTCCTTTTCAGTCACTTTAGGAGTATCTATATGTTTTTCTTCAAAATGTTGCTCTTCTGAAGCAGTAGCTTCTTTTTCTGAACCCCCGACAGACTTATCCTTGTCTATGCTTTCGATAGAAGATTTGTCTGTTTCTAAGATATGACTAGCTGCGAGCATTTCATCTGCAGATACACTCCCAACAGAGCCAGCTAAAAATCCTAAACCACAAGCCACAACAACTGAAGCAACACCCAAACTCAATTTACGGATAGAGTAAATACATTTTTTATTTCCCATGATTTCCTCCCAAGTCATTCTTTGCTATTCTTATATCTAATATTTTAGTAAGCGACTTTACTTTTAACATCTCCTATTTAAAGTTTTTTCTATCCTTTTTAAAGTTATTAAAAAAAGCCATCCGAAGATGACTTTTTTTATATCGCATTCTTATCAAAACCGAGTTTGCGTTGAATAAACTTAACAATTTCGACGATAATAATCATTGAGAAGCTTCCGCCCATAACGATTCCCCATTGAGACAAGTCTAGTTTGGTTACGTGGAAAATTCCTTCAAGTGGTTCTACGACGATTATTGCCATGAGAAGGATGAAGGATACCAAGATGGACCAGTTGAAGGTCTTAGACTTAAATGGGCCAACTGTCAAGATGGATTGGTAGACAGACTTGACATTGTAGGCATGGAAGAGCTGAATTAAACCAAGGGTTGCAAAGGCCATAGTTAGGGCATCTGCATGAATGGCATGATTGTCACCCACATGAACTGGGTAAGCAATCGCAAGACCATAAACACTCATAACAATAGTTGCTTGGAGTACACCTTGATAGATGATAGAACTCAAAACACCACCTGAGAAGAAGCTTGCCTTACGTCCACGTGGTTTATGGTTCATGACACCAGGCTCAGCTGGCTCAACACCAAGAGCGATAGCTGGGAAAGTATCGGTTACCAAGTTGATCCACAAAAGATGAACTGGTTGCAAGACATCCCAACCAAACAAGGTAGATAAGAAGATGGTTAATACTTCAGCAGTATTGGCAGAAAGTAGGTACTGAATAGTCTTTTGAATGTTTGAGAAGACCTTACGTCCTTCTTCAACTGCAACGATAATAGTCGCAAAGTTATCATCTGCAAGGATCATGTCAGAAGCCCCCTTAGAAACCTCTGTACCAGTGATTCCCATACCGATACCGATATCGGCTGTTTTCAGAGCTGGCGCATCATTGACACCGTCACCTGTCATGGCAACAACCTTACCTTGTTTCTGCCAAGCCTTGACGATACGAACCTTGTGTTCTGGAGATACACGGGCATAAACAGAGTATTGACCAACTACTTTTTCAAAGTCTTCATCTGACAGTTCGTTGAGCTCAGCACCAGTTAAAACATGTCCTTCTGTATCATTAGCATCAATGATTCCCAAACGTTTAGCAATAGCTTCTGCAGTGTCTTGATGGTCACCTGTAATCATGATTGGACGGATTCCAGCTTCCTTAGCCACATGAACAGCCTCAGCTGCTTCAGGACGTTCAGGGTCAATCATCCCAATCAAACCAGTAAAGATTAAATCATTTTCAAGCTCTTCAGAAGTCAGGTTTTCTGGAATGCTGTCAATAATCTTATAAGCACCTGCAAGGACACGCAAGGCTTGGTGGGCCATTTCAGAGTTGTTTGTGTGAATGAGGTTTGTAACCTTCTCGTCAATCGGAGCAATATCCCCAGCCTTATCACGAAGAACACAACGTTTCAAGAGTTGGTCTGGCGCACCTTTAACAGCTACGAGGAAGCGTCCATCTGCAAGTGGATGAACTGTTGACATGAGCTTACGTTCAGAATCAAATGGCAACTCAGCCACACGTGGATATTTCTCTAAGAAACCTTTAACATCGTAGCCCTTGTCCAAGGCATACTGGATGAAGGCTGTTTCAGTAGGGTCACCAATCAGATTGCCTTCGACATCAATCTTAGTATCGTTAGCTAAGACTACTGAACGTAGAAGCGGCATTTCAAGACCCAGTTCAATGTCACCAGCTGAGTCATGTAGGACTGCATCGTAGAAGACTTTTTCGACGGTCATCTTGTTCATGGTCAACGTACCAGTCTTATCAGAAGCGATGATTTCTGTTGAACCAAGAGTTTCAACTGCTGGCAACTTACGAACGATTGAGTTACGTTTGGCCAAAACTTGAGTACCAAGGGCAAGAACGATGGTTACGATAGCTGGAAGCCCTTCTGGAATAGCTGCAACGGCAAGGGCAACAGAGGTCATCAACTCACCGAGTGGATTTTTACCTTGAATGAAAACACCAACTACAAAAGTAACAAGTGCAATAACCAAGATAGCATAGGTCAAGACCTTAGAAAGGTTATTCAAGTTTTGTTTAAGTGGTGTATCCGTCTCATCCGCATCTTGGAGCATACCTGCGATGTGACCAACTTCAGTGTACATCCCTGTATTGATAACAACACCAAGACCACGACCATAAGTCACATTTGAGTTTTGGAAGGCCATATTGACACGGTCACCAATACCAGCATCTGCAGCAAGCTCGACTGACAAGTCTTTTTCGACTGGCACAGACTCACCTGTAAGAGCTGCTTCTTCGATTTTAAGAGAGTTGGCTTCTAGCAAACGTAGGTCTGCAGGTACAACATCACCTGCTTCGAGGGCAACGATATCACCAGGAACCAATTCTTTTGAATCAATCTCAGCCATGTGACCATCGCGAAGAACGCGGGCAGCTGGACTAGACATTGATTTGAGAGCTTCGATAGCTTCTTCTGCTTTCCCTTCTTGGTAAACACCAAAGGCAGCATTGATGATTACCACGGCTAAGATGATAATGGCATCTGCGATATCTTCCCCACCAGAAGTCAAGACTGACAAGATTGCTGCCGCAACTAGGATGATAATCATCAAATCCTTAAATTGCTCGATGAATTTGACCAGGATTGATCGTTTCTCGCCTTCTTCGAGTTCATTGTGGCCAAATTCTGCAAGGCGTTTTTCTGCCTCACTTGATGACAAACCTTGCTCGGTCGCATCCACAGCCTTCAAGACCTCTTCAGGACTCTGAGTGTAAAACGCTTGGCGTTTTTGTTCTTTTGACATGTGTCTCCTCCTTGACATTGTGTGCAAAACAGACTCTCTTTTCCCTCATCGCATCTTTTCACGACAAACAAAAAGAGACCTGTTAATCATAACAAGTCTCGCTGTTTAAGATAGTGCCGGAAAGCATACTTTTCAGTATAAAATTCGGAATGACGACACTATCACAGGTTTCTGCCAGCTACTCCCTTGAGTAGTACTATTATACCAAATTTTGAAAAGTTTTCAAAGAGTAAAAACTGACTTATTTGAATTTTCCCTTGAAAACCAGTATAATGGTAGAATGCTATATGACTAGAAAGGAAGTTGAATGAAGCAATCTATTTCAAATCTCAAGTTAGCTGAGCGTGGGGCCATCATCAGTATTTCGACCTACCTGCTCTTATCTGCAGCCAAATTAGCAACTGGCCACCTTCTTGATTCATCCAGTTTGGTGGCAGATGGTTTCAATAACGTATCCGATATCATTGGAAATGTGGCCCTCTTGATTGGGATTCGAATGGCACGCCAGCCTGCAGACCGTGACCACCGTTTTGGTCACTGGAAGATTGAAGATTTGGCTAGCTTAATCACTTCCATCATTATGTTTTATGTTGGCTTTGATGTGCTGCAGGATACCATTCAAAAGATTCTCAGCCGGGAAGAAACGGTCATTGATCCTCTGGGCGCAACTCTGGGAATCATTTCTGCAGCGATTATGTTTGTGGTTTATCTCTACAACACTCGCCTCAGTAAGAAATCTAACTCCAAGGCACTGAAGGCCGCTGCTAAAGACAATCTTTCTGATGCTGTTACCTCACTTGGTACGACCATCGCCATCTTGGCTAGCAGTTTCAATTATCCGATTGTGGATAAACTGGTCGCTATCATCATCACTTTCTTTATCTTGAAAACTGCCTATGATATCTTCATCGAGTCTTCTTTTAGTCTTTCAGATGGTTTCGACGACCGTCTGCTTGAGGACTATCAAAAGGCTATCATGGAAATTCCCAAAATCAGTAAGGTTAAGTCCCAAAGAGGTCGCACTTACGGTAGCAACATTTACCTAGATATCACGCTGGAGATGAATCCTGACTTGTCGGTTTATGAGAGCCACGAGATTGCGGATCAAGTCGAGTCTATGTTGGAAGAGCGTTTTGGGGTCTTTGATACCGATGTCCATATCGAGCCAGCACCTATACCTGAGGATGAGATTTTAGACAATGTCTATAAAAAATTACTCATGCGCGAACAATTGATTGACCAGGGAAATCAACTGGAAGAACTCTTGGCTGATGATTTTGTCTATATTCGTCAAGATGGAGAACAGATGGATAAAGAGACCTATAAAGCCGAAAAAGAGTTGAATTCTGCTATCAAGGACATCCAAATCACTTCTATCAGTCAGAAAACAAAACTCATCTGCTATGAGTTAGAAGGTATCGTCCATACCAGTATCTGGCGTCGCCACGAAACTTGGCAAAATGTCTTTCATCAAGAGACCAAAAAAGAATAGAGAAATCCTGTCATGAGACGGGATTTTTCTATTCTTCTAGCTATCAAATTCACTTAAATATTCATAGCGTTCGTATTTTTCAAGGAGTGCTTCGTTTTTCTCATCAAGTTCTTTTTGAAGAGTCGCTAGCTTACCAAAGTCAGAGCCATTGGCCTGCATCTCCTCTTCAATAGCAGCGATACGATTTTCCAAGACTTCAATATCGCCTTCAATGCTTGCCCACTCCTGCTTTTCTTGGTAGGTCATGCGTTTCTTGTCTTCACGGACCTTGACCACTTTCTCCTTTTCGGCCTTTTGCACTTGATTGGCCATCTCTGTTTCAAAGACTTTTTCATCAAGATAATCGGTATAATGACCAAAGAAAGGACGAATCTTGCCATCCTCAAATGCGAGAATCTTGGTCGCTACCTTATCCAAGAAATAGCGGTCGTGACTAACAGTCAAAACTGGACCAGCAAAGCCTTGCAAAAAATTCTCCAAAACCGTCAAGGTTGCAATATCCAAATCATTGGTTGGCTCGTCCAAGAGAAGAACATTTGGCTTTTCCAAGAGCAATTTGAGGAGATAAAGACGTTTTTTCTCTCCTCCAGACAATTTCTCAATCAAGGTTCCATGCGTCGAACGTGGGAAAAGGAACTGCTCCAGCAACTCTGCAATCGAAGTACTAGAACCACCGCTGGTCTTGACCTCTTCTGCCACTTCCTGCAAGTAATTAATCACTCGCTTACTTTCATCCAAGTCCTCAATTTGCTGAGAGAAATAGGCGATGCGAACAGTTTCCCCTATCACAACTTGTCCTGCTGTCGGCTCAAGACTTCCTGCAATCAAGTTAAGGAGAGTTGATTTCCCAACACCGTTGTCTCCAACGATTCCGATACGGTCTTTGGCCTGAACTAAGAGATTAAAATCTTGCAAAATGGGCTTATTTTCATAGGCAAAGGAAACATCCTGAAACTCGATGACTTTCTTCCCAATCCGACTGGTTTCAAAGTTCATGGTCAAGTCTGTCTCAGCAGTACTGCCTGAAACTTCTTTTTTCAGGTCATGGAAACGATTGATTCGAGCCTGCTGCTTGGTCGCACGCGCCTGCGGTTGTCTGCGCATCCAGGCCAATTCTTGTTTGTAGAGTTGTTCTTTTTTGTGAAGAAGAGCCGCATCGCGCTCGTCCTGTTCCGCCTTAAGGCGAACATAGTCCTGATAATTGCCTTGATACTCGGTCAATCCAGCTCGATCCAACTCGAAAATCCGTGTTGACAAAGCGTCTAGGAAATAACGGTCGTGGGTAATAAAAAGGACGGTCTTCTTAGAATTTTTCAAAAAGAGGGTCAGCCACTCAATAGTCGCAATATCCAGATGGTTGGTCGGCTCATCCAAAAGCAAAAGGTCGTGATTACCAAGTAAGACTTGTGCCAACTGAACCCGTCTTCTTAGACCACCTGACAATTCCCCAACTGGAGTAGATAAGTCCTGAATCCCCAGCTTGCTAAGAACGGTCTTGACCTGACTCTCGATTTCCCAAGCTTGAAGAGAGTCCATTTCTGCCATAACTCGTTCCAAACGCGCCTGTTTGTCATCACTATAGTTGAGCATGATCAATTCATACTCACGAATGAGCTGGATTTCCTTGAGGTCGCTGGAGAGAACCGTATCCAAGACCGTCTTGCTATCATCAAAATCAGGATCCTGAGTCAAGTATCCAATCTGGTAGTCATTCTTAGCTGAAAAGGGATTGACATCTCCATCAAAGCCAGAAACACCAGAAAGGACATCCAAAAGGGTGGTCTTACCCGTTCCATTGACACCGATCAGACCAATTCTGTCTAGGCCATGGATGATAAAGGAAATATCCTTAAAAACGGTCTTGTCACCGACAGATTTACTTAGTTTTTCAACGATAAAATCACTCATTTTTTCTCCCTCAGATAAGCATGGATGGCTTGACGGTCATTTTCCAATTCTCCATCGACAATGGCATATTCAATCTCTGTTAAAATCTCTCCCAAGTCTGGACCTGGTTGATAGCCATATTCCTTGATCAAAATACCACCATTAATCTGAATTTCTTTCTTGTCATGAATGGTCAAACTCTGATAGGTTTCTGTGATGGCTTGTGGGTTGACTTCTTTTCCTTGAGCCTGACGAAGATTTTCAGCCTGTAAAAGTAAATCTAAATCAAAGCGATAACAATCACGCTTACTCAATTCTCCCTTTTCACGCAAGGCCAAAATAGTCAGTAAATCCTGAACTTGCTTAGCAAACTGACGTGAGGTCTTCCATGCCTTCAAAAATGGCTGCGCATTTTCAATCTCCAAAGCCCACAGTAAAGCCGCCCAGGCTTGTTCAGAGGATTCAAAAGTAAAATCAGTCTCTAAATCAAACAGTCTGTTAAGCTTATCTTGGCTAGCTGCCATATCAGGGAGATAGTCATAAGCTTGACTCTCAATCATGGAAGCCAAGCCCCTTCTCCAAAAGGGAGCCAGCAAGAGTTTATCAAACTCAACGAAGGTACGCTCCACAGAAATTTTCTCCAAAAGGGGCGTCAAAGTCTTCATAGCTTTAAATGTTTCTGACTCAAGCTCAAAGCCAAGACTGGCCTGAAAACGAAAACCACGCATAATCCGCAAAGCATCTTCGTTGAAACGCTCACTAGCCACTCCAACTGCTCGTAAGACTTGCTTTTCCAAATCTTCTAAACCATGAAACAAGTCAATCATTTCTCCTGTCTCATCCAAGGCAAAGGCGTTGACTGTAAAATCACGGCGCTTGAGGTCTTCTTCTAGCGAGCGCACAAAGGAAACCGCGCTGGGTCTGCGATAGTCCACATAGACATCTTCAGTCCGAAAGGTGGTTACCTCATACTCCTTGTCCCCATCTAAAACCAAGACGGTTCCATGCTCGATTCCGATATCGGCTGTTCGCGGAAAAATCTGCTTGGTCTCTTCTGGATAGGAAGACGTCGCAATATCCACATCATGGATGGGACGATTTAGGAGGGCATCTCGAACAGAGCCCCCAACAAAATAGGCTTCAAAACCTGCTTCTTTAATTTTTTCTAATACTGGTAAAGCCTTCTGAAATTCAGAAGGCATTTGTGTTAATCTCATAATAAGTGTTCTAATCCATAGACAAGCTCATGACGCTTGACAACTTCTTTAATTCCCAAATTCACCCCTGTCATGAAGGAGCTGCGATCATAAGAGTCATGACGTAGGGTCAATCCTTCTCCCTGATTGCCAAAGATGACTTCCTGATGTGCTACCAAGCCTGGTAAACGAACTGAGTGAATGCGCATCCCATCAAAGTCAGCACCACGGGCACCTGCAATCAATTCTTCCTCATCAGGCGCACCTTGCTGGGTAGACTCTCGAACTTCCGCCATCAACTCAGCTGTTTTAATAGCTGTTCCACTCGGAGCATCCTTTTTCTTGTCATGATGAAGCTCGATAATCTCCACATTTGGGAAATATTTAGCAGCCTGCTTTGCAAATTGCATGAGTAAAACAGCACCCAAGGCAAAGTTAGGAGCAATCAAGCCACCCAAATCTTGAGCACGAGAAAATTCTTTTAGCTCTGCAATTTCTTCACTAGTAAAGCCTGTCGTTCCAACTACTGGAGCAAAGCCATTCTCAAGAGCAAAGCGTGTATTTTCATAGGCAACAGTTGGAGTAGTAAAATCTACCCAAACATCCGCTTTAAAGCCTGCTAAATCAGCCTTATCCTTGAAAACAGGAATACCCTGCCATTCTGATTCAGACTCAAAGGGATACAAAACTGCTACCAAGTCCAAGTCTGGATCAGCCAAGACCATCTGGCAAGCAGCTTGGCCCATCCTTCCCTTAAAACCAGCAATAATTACTCGAATACTCATCTCTACTCCTGTCTAAGATACAAAACCTGCAAGAACACAAAGTGAAAATAGGAGTTCTGATCAAGGAGTATCTACTCCTTGATCAGAACTATCTTTTTCACACAGGGTTCCAGGCGTGTTCAATTATCAAGATACAAAGGACCTTAGCTGCCCATGAAAAATAGGGAATGACGCTGACTTTCCACGAGAGACAAGACAGGCATCTTTTTTCAAGAGGCAGGTAGTCCGTGTTCAATTTCTAAGATACAAAACCTTCTTAATTAGTCTAGAAGTGCTAACTAAATCACTGGAATATAACCTAGAGCAATACTTCCTGCACCTAGGTGTGTCCCAATGACACTACCAAATGTAGCAAGTGAAATATCTGTACCTACTCCAGATTCAAGTAAGTGCTGACGCAATTCTTCAGCCTTTTCAGGAGCATTTCCGTGAATGACAATGACCCGGTATTGACCTGAAGCTGTTGCTTCCTTGATGATTTCAATTAAGCGCTTGGTTGCTTTCTTTTCCGTACGAACTTTTTCGTAAACTTCAATCACACCTTGATCGTTAAAATAAAGGATTGGCTTAATACTGAGCAGATTTCCCAAAATCGCAGCTCCATTTGAAAGGCGTCCACCTTTAACCAAATGGTCCAAGTCATCCACCATGATGAAAGCAGATGTGTGACTAATCTGAATAGCCAGCTTATCCTGAATAATGGCAAAGTCATCGCCTTGGTCTCGCCAGTTAAAAACACTTTCAACCATGATACCCAGAGGAGCACTTGTAATCAAAGTGTCTGGGAAGGCAATGGTTAAGCCCTCATAATCATCGACCATGTACTGGATATTTTGGTAAAAACCTGAAATTCCAGAAGATAGGAAAAGCCCCAAAGCATGTGTATAGCCTTGTTCTTTAAGCGAAGTTAGAATCTCATCTAACTTGGCAATACTTGGTTGACTGGTCTTAGGCAATTCAGAAGCCTGAGCCATTTTTTGGTAAAATTCCTCAGCAGTCAGATTGATCCCTTCGACATACTCCTCACCATCAATATTAACAGGAATATCCAAGACAAATAAATCTTCTCTTTGCAAGGTATCTGCACTGAGATAGGCAGAGGAATCTGTGATAACAGCTAATTTCATATTAGAACTCCAAATTGATTCCTGGTAAGTCTAATGCAATTTCAGTTACTTCATAAGTCAAACGGTTGAGCATGTTCAAACATGGACGAGCCAAGGTTTCCACTTCTTCTTGGTTCAATTCACTTGGTTCGTTAACAATACGACCATCGATATGGTTCACCTGTGAAATGGTTCCACTGATGACAAATTTATCAAATACAATCATAAAACTCAAGATAACAATCAAGGAAGTCACTTGATTTTCTTGGTCATGTTGAATTAATTGGAAGTTCACATCCACCTTAGTTTCAGGAGCTCCATTTTCATTTTCCCATTCAAAATTACGCGCATCAAAATGATACTGACTAACAAATTCTTGTTCACGTTTAAGATTCATGTCTTTCTCCCTTGGCTACAATATTATAAGCTATTGTACCATAATTTTTTATTTTCATCTAGTTTTCTAGGATTTAGTCAATCCCGATTTCAGCTCGAACTACGTCTGCGATGGTATCAACATAGTAGTCCACTTCTTCTGTTGTAGGCGCTTCTGCCATAACACGCAAAAGAGGCTCTGTTCCACTTGGGCGAACAAGGATACGGCCATTCCCTGCCATTTCAGCTTCCATCTTCTCGATGATAACCTTGATAGCTGGCACTTCCATAGCCTTTTCCTTCATGGCATTTTCCACTCGGATATTGACTAATTTTTGTGGATAGATGGTTACTTCTGCTGCCAACTCTGACAAGCTCTTACCAGTTTCCTTCATGATTTTGGTCAATTGAACAGCAGATAATTGGCCATCACCTGTTGTATTGTAATCCATCAAGATGACGTGACCAGACTGTTCACCACCAAGGTTGTAGCCTGATTTTCGCATTTCTTCAACAACGTAACGATCGCCAACTGCAGTGACTGCCTTGTTAATGCCTTCACGATCCAAGGCCTTGTGGAAACCAAGGTTAGACATAACGGTTGTCACGATTGTATTTTGCGCCAATTGTCCTTTTTCAGAAAGGTATTTTCCGATGATGTACATAATCTTGTCACCATCGACGATATCGCCATTCTCATCGACAGCAATCAAACGGTCACTGTCTCCGTCAAAAGCCAAACCGATAGCTGAGTCACTTTCTTTGACCACTTCTTGAAGGGTTTCTGGGTGGGTTGAACCAACATTAAGGTTGATGTTAAGACCATCTGGTGTTTCCCCAATAACAGTTAATTGAGCACCAAGATCTGCAAAGATTTGACGGGCACTTGTAGAAGCTGCACCATTAGCCGTATCCAAGGCAACCTTCATTCCTTCAAGAGGAGTTCCAGTTGAAACAAGATATCCTTCATACTTACGCAAACCTTCTGGATAATCTACCAAGGTTCCCAAGCCTTCAGCACTTGGACGAGGAAGAGTGTCTTCCGCAGCATCTAGCAAGGCTTCAATTTCTGCTTCTTTTTCATCATCTAGTTTGAAACCATCACCACCAAAGAACTTAATCCCATTATCAAGGGCTGGGTTGTGGCTAGCAGAAATCATGACACCTGCACTGGCTCCCTCAGTTTTTACCAAGTAAGCTACTGCTGGTGTTGCAAGGACACCAAGTTTGTAGACGTGAATCCCTACAGAGAGGAGACCTGCCACCAAGGCAGATTCTAGCATTTCCCCAGAAATACGTGTATCACGTCCTACAAAAACTTTCGGTGCTTCCGTTTCATGTTGACTGAGAACATAGCCTCCAAAACGTCCTAGTTTAAAGGCCAATTCTGGCGTTAATTCTACGTTAGCTTCTCCACGGACTCCATCAGTCCCAAAATATTTACCCATTTTTATAATATCCTTTTTCTATTTTTAATTCGTTTTTGAACTAGTTGCTTTCGTTGACGAAGATGTCTCTGACGAACTGCTTGTAGTTGAATTTGATGTGCTTGAACTTGGTGCTACTGGTTTTGTAGTCACCTTCATTGTTGTATCGAACGGAGTAATAACTGCCGGTAAGACAACACCATTGCGGTCGATTGCCTGCAAAGGTACTGAACCACTGTAATTACCTGTTATACGTTCGCTAGTTGGTAAAAGCGCAATAATACGATCAATTTTAGCTAATGTTTCTTGGTCAGTTGTGACAGAAACTCGTTCGTTTGACACGGTTACACTATCAATTTGTAGCTTGGGATCAATCTGGCTTTGGTCAACTTGTGGCACAACAATCATCCCATCTCGCTTAACCTTTTTCCCAACTCTCACTGTAATCTTTTGAGGCGTTGCCACAGCGGTCAATCCACTTGGAAGATTTTCAATGTTCAAGGGAACTTCAATCGTTCCAACACTGGCATCCGTCAAATCAGCAGTTACCTTAAACTTACGAGTGCTCTCCTGCATTTCGCTGGCCAAGGTCACACGATTAGCTCCGGTTAATACCACTGAAACTTCTGATGCAAATCCACTAATAAAATACTGGTCAGCATCATAGTGAATATCGATAGGAACGTTCGTTATCGTATTGGTGTAGGTTTCTGATTTGACCTGCCTTGCGGTATTGCTATTTTGAAAGTTGGTTGACGTTGCATAGATAAATAAAACACAAGCAAAAAAGAGAGATGAAATGATATATAGACTATTTTTTCTCATATTTCCAACCTCCTAGCAAACGGTCCTTGAAACTGACTTTTTCCTCAACAGCTGGCAAAAGAATTGCTCGTAGCTCTGCTTCAAATTCTTCAATCGTCAAGTCGTGCTTGAAAACACCGTTATAGGTAATAGAAATGCCACCTGTTTCCTCTGAGACGATGAAGGTCAAGGCATCGGATACTTCTGACAAACCGATAGCCGCCCGGTGTCTGGTCCCAAATTCCTTGGAAATCCCTGTGCTTTCTGTCAAGGGAAGATAGGCAGAGGTTACTGCTATTCGATTTTCTCTGATAATCACAGCACCATCGTGTAGGGGAGTGTTGGGGATAAAGATATTAATAAGGAGTTCAGCTGAAATATTGGCATCCAAAGGAATCCCTGTCGCAATGTATTCTTGTAAGGTCCGAACTCGTTGGATGGCAACCAGAGCACCAATCTTACGAGGACTCATATATTCAACCGACTTGACAAAGGCACGAATCATTTGCTCCTCTGCACTAATTTGAGCAGTAGAAAAGAAATCTGTCGCCCTTCCCAAGCGTTCCAAACCAGTCCGAATCTCTGGAGAGAAGATAACAACCGCAGCAATAACCCCATAGGTGATAATCTGATTAATCAACCAAGAAATCGTTGTTAAATCAAGGATATTGGCCACAACCTGGGCTAATACAAAGATCACGACCCCACGCACCAAAATCATAATCTTGGTGCCAGCTATCGCTTTTGTAAAACGATATAAAATATAGGCCACAATCAAAATATCAAACAGATTGATGGCAATACTCCAAGGACTAGAAAACAAGCTAGTCCAATATTGCAGATTGGATAATTGTTGAAAGTTCATCTGCTGTCTCCTCTCTGTCCAAACACGTTCCTTTCTATTATACCATTTTTCTGGCATTTTTTTCCCTATCCTACTTCATTTTAAATTAAAGAAAAAATATGATAAAATAAACTGATACTCAATGAAAATCAAAGAGCAAACTAGGAAGCTAGCCGCAGGCTGTACTTGAGTACGGTAAGGCGACGCTGACGTGGTTTGAATTTGATTTTCGAAGAGTATGACTAGAAAAAACAAAGGAGAAACCATGTCTCAACTCTATGATATTACCATTGTAGGTGGTGGTCCTGTCGGGCTTTTTGCAGCCTTCTATGCTCATCTACGCCAAGCCAAGGTCCAAATCATCGACTCTCTTCCCCAACTCGGTGGACAACCTGCCATTCTCTATCCTGAAAAGGAAATTTTAGACGTACCGGGATTCCCAAACCTGACTGGAGAAGAGTTGACTAACCGTCTAATCGAGCAATTAAATGGCTTTGATACCCCTATTCATCTCAACGAAACGGTTCTTGAGATTGAAAAACAAGAAGAAGGCTTTGTAATTACAACTTCTAAAGGAAGTCACCTGTCTAAAACAGTTATCATCGCTATGGGTGGCGGTGCCTTCAAACCACGTCCTCTAGAACTAGAAGGCGTTGAGGACTATGAAAATATCCACTACCACGTTTCCAACATCCAGCAATATGCTGGTAAGAAAGTGACGATTCTTGGTGGAGGAGACTCGGCTGTGGATTGGGCTTTGGCTTTTGAAAAAATTGCGCCAACTACCCTTGTCCACCGCAGAGATAATTTCCGCGCCTTGGAACACAGTGTCCAAGCCTTGCAAGAATCATCTGTGACCATCAAGACACCATTCGTCCCTAGCCAACTCCTTGGAGATGGAAAAACACTCGATAAACTTGAAATCACAAAAGTCAAATCTGATGAAACAGAAACTATTGACCTAGACCACCTCTTTGTCAACTATGGTTTCAAATCTTCTGTTGGTAACCTTAAAAACTGGGGTCTGGACCTCAACCGTCACAAGATTATCGTCAATAGCAAGCAAGAATCTAGCCAAGCAGGTATCTATGCTATCGGTGACTGTTGCTACTATGACGGAAAAATTGATCTGATTGCGACAGGGCTTGGAGAAGCACCAACCGCTGTTAACAATGCCATTAACTACATCGACCCAGAACAAAAAGTACAACCAAAACACTCTACTAGTTTATAGAAAAAGAACCACGAGTCACATAGGATTCGTGGTTTTATAGTTCATCGGCTAATTTGTTAGATCATATTTCCCCCTTCTTTAACAAAAATAAAAATGCCTATCAAACTGATAAAACATGTGATATAATAGGGACGGCACTAACAATACGCCTTGGAAAAGGAGGTATTACAGATGCTAGAACTTCTCAAAATAGTACTTATCGCAGTCATCGAGAGTATCATCTCATGGCTGGTGACTCGTTGGTTAGACGATCACTTCGACAAGTAACCTTCCTGGTTAGTGCTATCTAACCCAGAAAAAAATCCCCTCAGTATTGCAGTACCGAGGGGATTTCTGTTAGCACTAAAATGCTAGAACTTCTCAATTCCCCTTTATTATCTCACATACTCTATTTAATTGTCAAGAAAGAGGTGTTTTATATCTTTATAACTCATCGGCTATCTTATTGATTTTTCTGAGTCTGTGGTTAACACCACTTTTGGTCAGAGGAGTGCTGAGACTATCTGCTAACTGCTGGATAGAGTAATCTGGGTGCTGAATTCGCAACTGCGCTACCTCCTGCAAATCTACTGGTAGATTTTCTAGGCCCATGATATCTTTGATTTTGCTGATATTGTTGATAGTCTTCATGCTGGCAGAAACTGTCCGAGCAATATTCGCCGTTTCAGCATTATTAGCACGATTAAGGTCGTTACGGGTTTCTCGTAAAATCTTAACTCGCTCAAAATCATCACGCGCCTTCATGGCTCCGATGACAATCAAGAAGTCCATAATATCTTCGGCTCGCTGGAGATAGGTCACAGCCCCCTTCTTGCGTTCAAGCACCTTGGCATCCAGTAAAAACTGCTGGAGAAGAGAGGCAATCCCTTGCGCGTGGTCCAGATAAACAGAACTGATTTCCAACTGGTACTTGCCTGACTCAGGGTCACGAATGCTGCCATTTGCCAAGAAAGCGCCACAGAGATAGGCACGGCCTGCTTCCTCGTCTGATAAAATCGCCCCATCAATACCTGTTTCCAGACCAAAGAACGAGTCTGCCAAGTGCAAATCACTCAATAAGTCCTGCACCTTTTCATCTGTAAAAACGGTATAGACCCGATTCTTACGAAGATTGCTCCGTTGGTGGTGTCGGATTTCCGATTTGATTTCGTAGAAATGGAGAAAGGACTCATAGAGGTGCCGAGCCAGTTTGGCATTTTCTGTCACGACAGACAAGGTCAAGCCCGAAGTCGAAAGACCGATGCTACCAGACATCTTGATAATGGCAGATAATTCATGCCGGCTCAGATGGTGCTGACCTAGAATTTCTTCTTTTACTGCTACTGTGAAACTCATTTTCTCACCTTTATAATGCGCATCAACTCATCCACGATCAAATCTCCATCGTGGAAGGCACCCCCATTTTCCAGACGAAGGAAGTTGGATGAAATCACACGCGGAACTTGCTTACAAAGACCAGCAAAATCATGTTCCACCTGCACCAAGTATTCATCAAAACGGTTGGAATTCATGTATTCCTGAGGCACTTTTTCGATATTCACCAAGACAGTGTCGATAAAAGGTCGGCCAAGGTGACGATGCAAGACTTCCACATGGTCACTATCTGTAAAGTGTTCCGTCTCCCCACGTTGGGTCATGATATTGCAGACATAGGCGATTTCTGCCTTGGTTTCCAAAAGCGCCTGCCCGATTTCCTTAATCACGATATTGGGCAAAATCGAGGTAAAGAGAGAACCAGGTCCGAGGACAATCATGTCACTTTCAAGAATGGTCTGCACCACTCGACGGCTAGCCAGAGGCGTATCATCGTTAAGGGTATTGGTCACATAGACATGGTCAATCATGCCTGGATGGTCTGCAATATGACTCTCTCCAGCCACCTCTGTCCCATCCTGAAAGACTGCGTGTAGGGTCAAAGGATGGTCACTGGAAGGATAAATCTTTCCAGTTGTATGGAAAAATTTGCTCAGCAACTGCATGGCATTGTAGGTCGAACCCTGCATTTCTGACAGGCCAGCGATAATGAGATTGCCCAATGGATGGCCAGCAAAGGCTCCAGCATCTTCAGAGAAGCGATACTGAAAGACTTTCTCATAAAACTTAGGCATATCCGACATGGCTACAAGTACATTGCGGAGATCGCCTGGCGGTGTCAACTGCTGCATATTTTTTCTGAGTTCACCTGAAGAACCACCATCATCCGCCACCGTTACGATAGCAGCGATTTCCACATCTTTTTCCCGCAGACTTTTTAGAATGACGGGGATTCCAGTCCCTCCACCAATCACCGTTATCTTTGGTTTTCTCATGAACGGTTTACCGTTTCCTTTCTTCGGTCTTTGTCGCGGTGCCCTTCATTAACAGGCCAATTCTTGGATAAGTCCTGCGCCAAGCGTTTAGCAAAGGCCACACTACGGTGTTGTCCTCCTGTACAGCCCATGGCAATGGTCAAAACGGACTTCCCTTCCTTTTGGTAACTTGGCAAAATTGGCTCAATCAAGGCCAACAAATGTTGATAAAAATCTTCTGACTCAGGATGGTTCATGACATAATCATAAACAGGTTCATCCACACCCGTTTGATTACGCAGTTCTGGTAGGTAGTAGGGATTTGGCAAGAATCGGACGTCAAAGACCAAGTCTGCATCAATCGGAATTCCATATTTAAATCCAAAAGAGATGACTTCGATACGGAAAGACTGGGCTTGTTCCTGATCTGAAAACTGCTCTGCAAGGGTTTTGCGCAGCTCACGTGGAGTAAGTTCTGTCGTATCCACAACATTTTGACTCATATTTTTCAAAGGTGCCAAGAGTTCACGTTCCAACTTGATTCCGTCTAAAATCCGTCCATCTGCAGCTAATGGGTGACTCCGTCTAGTTTCCTTGTAGCGCGCGACCAATTCTTTATCAGCTGCATCCAAAAAGAGAATTTTAAAGTCCAGTTCTTCCTTGTTTTCCAACTCATCCAAAACATCTTGAATCTCTGAGAAGAAAGAACGGCTACGCATATCTACTACCAAGGCCAACTTATGGTCGTCTTCCTTTGTTTCCACCAACTGCAAAAACTTAGGCAAGAGAGCTGGAGGCATATTATCAATAGTAAAATAACCCAAATCTTCGAAGGACTGAATGGCAACTGTTTTCCCTGCACCACTCATTCCTGTCACAATCACCAAGTGAAGTTGTTTCTTTGTCATCTTTTTCTCCTTATATCAAAAGAAGTTTGGCAGAACCAAACTTCAACTAGCTTATCCAATCTCTGCGATGACTTCGATTTCGACTTTTACATCACGAGGAAGACGAGCTACCTCCACAGCTGAACGAGCTGGAAATTCCTCTTTAAAGGCCGTTTGGTAAACCTCGTTAAAAGGAACAAAGTCGTTCATATCACTCAAGAAACAAGTTGTTTTGACAACATGGTCAAAGTCAGTTCCTGCCTCTGCCAAAATAGCACCGATGTTTTTCAAGACTTGTTCTGTCTGTTCTTGGATCGTTTCTCCAACGATTTCCCCAGTTTCAGGAGATAGGGGAACTTGACCACTAGCAAACAAAAGGTTGCCAACGATTTTTCCTTGAACATATGGTCCAATAGCCTTTGGAGCTTTGTCTGTATGAATTGTTTTTGCCATTTTCTTTTCCTCACAATTTTTCTAAGATTGCATCCCAAGCTTCATCCATCCCTGCCTTGCTGACAGATGAAAAGAGGATAAAGTCGTCACTTGGGTCAAAGTTTAATTTCTTTTTGATTGCTGATTCGTGCTTGTTCCATTTACCACGTGGAATCTTGTCTGCCTTGGTCGCCACAATGATGACTGGAATCTCATAATACTTAAGAAATTCGTACATCTGCACATCATCTGCTGACGGGTCATGACGAAGGTCAACTAGACTGACCACTGCACGGAGATTTTCCCGAGTCGTTAGGTACTCCTCAATCATGCTCCCCCACTTTTCACGTTCCTTTTTAGAAACACGGGCATAGCCATAACCAGGCACATCTACAAAGCGCATCTTGTCGTCGATATTAAAGAAGTTGAGCAGCTGAGTTTTACCAGGTTTCCCCGATGTTCGGGCTAGATTCTTGCGGTTCAGCATGGTGTTGATAAAGCTAGACTTGCCAACATTTGAACGCCCTGCTAGGGCAATCTCTGGCAGTTCATCCTGTGGGTAGTGGGATTTATTCGCCGCACTGAGCAAGATTTCAGCATTGTGTGTATTGATTTCCATAGTCACCTCTAGGCTGTTTCCAAGATTGGTTTATCCGTTCCATCGACAGCTTCTTTTGTGATGCGAACCAATTTCACATTTTCCTGACTCGGTACTTCAAACATGACGTCTAGCATGGTTTCTTCAATAATTGAGCGCAGACCACGCGCACCAGTTTTGCGTTCGATAGCCTTATTGGCGATTTCTTGAAGGGCTTCGTCGTCAAATTCCAACTCAACATCATCATAAGATAGCAATGTTTGGTACTGTTTCACCAAGGCATTTCTTGGCTCTTTCAAGATGCGAACCAGGTCATCCACTGTCAATTGCTCAAGAGCTGCAAAAACAGGCAAGCGTCCAATCAACTCAGGGATAATACCAAATTTTTGAATATCTTCTGCGATGATTTCTTGCATGTAAGAGCTGTTTTCATCAATTGCTTTATTATTTTGACCAAATCCGATGACTTTTTCTCCCAGACGTTGTTTGACGATTTCTTCAATACCATCAAAAGCACCACCCACGATGAAGAGGATATTTTTAGTATCCACTTGAATCATCTCTTGTTGCGGATGCTTGCGTCCACCTTGAGGCGGAACACTAGCAACGGTCCCCTCGATAATCTTGAGAAGGGCTTGTTGCACCCCTTCACCAGAAACATCACGTGTGATCGATACGTTCTCGCTCTTCTTAGCAATCTTGTCAATTTCATCCACGTAGATAATCCCACGCTCTGCACGTTCAATATTAAAGTCAGCAGCCTGCAATAGTTTGAGGAGGATATTTTCCACATCCTCACCAACATAACCAGCCTCAGTAAGAGCTGTTGCATCCGCAATCGCAAAAGGCACATTCAAGCTCTTAGCCAAGGTCTGGGCCAGGAAAGTTTTCCCTGAACCAGTTGGGCCAATCATCAAGATGTTTGACTTCTGCAAATCCACATCTTCCGACTCTTCACGCGTATCGTGGAAATTGATGCGTTTGTAGTGGTTGTATACTGCTACTGCTAAAGCACGTTTGGCACGATCTTGACCGATTACATAGTGGTTCAAGATATGGAGGAGTTCGATTGGTTTTGGAACTTCAGACAAGTCTGCCAAGACTTCTTCCGCCAACTCCTCTCGAATGATTTCCTGAGCCAACTCCACACATTCATTACAGATAAAGGCGTTGTTGCCTGCGATTATTTTTTGTACTTCTTCTTGGCTTTTGCCACAAAATGAGCAATAAACCATCATATCATTATTCCTATTTGTAGGCATGATTTCCTTCCGTTCTATTCTATACTGTCATTCTATCTAAAATAAGGTCATGTAAAAAGCATGGATACTATTGACCAAATTGGTAAAGGCATTTAACCAGAGCAGGACAGAAAGTCCATAACGCTTTTTACGAAAAGCCTGTGCTCCTGCAAGCAAGCAGACCAAACACAGCATGGCTGTGAAAAAACCAAATATACTACGTTCCATTAGACTTCCTTTCTCTTGCGGTATTGGATGGTAAAATCATAAGGATTTTTCTCATCTTTGGTATAGGATTTGCTTGAAACTGTCTCAAAAAGAGACAAATCAAACTCCTCAGGGAAATAGGTATCTCCCTCCACCCGAGCATGAATTTGAGTCACAATTACTTCGTCAAGGTAGGGTTCAAAAGCCTGAAAAATTTGCTTCCCACCGATAATATAAAGATTCTTTTCTTGAGCCTGATACCAGTCCAAGACAGACTGGACATCCTGAAAAGTAGTAACCCCGTCTATCTTTTCTTCAGAATTACGCGTCAAAATCAGAGTTTCCCGTTGTGGAAGCAAGCGACGCCCCATCCCATCAAAGGTCACACGCCCCATCAAGATAGCATGATTCAGAGTTGTTTCTTTGAAGTGTTGCAGTTCTGCTGGCAAATGCCAAGGCAGGCGATTTCCCTTACCAATCACACCCTCTTCATCCTGGGCCCAAATAGCTACGATTTTCTTAGTCATGCTTCCATCCTTTTCACTGATAGTACTATTTTATCAAAAAACTCAAAAAAAGACTGGTTTGGAATAGCTTACAGAATAGAAAAAAATCTGTAAGAGGCATCCTACAGATTTTTATATGATTATTCTATTTCTTACAAACCAGGTGCTTGTCCAAGTTCTGCGGCAAGCATCCAGATTGTTTTATCAGTTTCAGTTTTAGCATCTGTAAAGATACCGTTTGTCACATCGTCACCTTCTTCATCAGTAACATCCAAACCTTTTTGGAAGAGTTCTGACAAGTAACGGTAGATAGCAAGGACACGTTCCAAGCTTTCTTCAACATTACGGTATTCACCAGCTTCTTCTTCGATTTCACTGTTTTGAAGGAATTCTGTCAATGTAGAGAATGGGCTACCACCAAGTGTGATCAAACGCTCACTGATTTCATCCAATTGACCATCAAGAGCTTCCATATACTCATCCATTTTTGGATGCCATACAAGGAAACCACGACCACGCATGTACCAGTGCACTTGGTGCAAAGCAACGTGAGCTACATACAAATCAGCAACAGCTTGGTTCAATACTTCCTTTGTTTTTGCCAATGCTACTGGCGCTGCTTTTGTTAATGATGTTACGTCTTTTACTGCTTCTTTTTTCAATTCTACCATTTTATTTTACCTCATTCATTATTATTTGTAACCACTTCTTAATGATTACTACCTTAGTATACTACTAAGGAAAACCAATAGCAAGCCAAATGACTCACATGAGAAAAGTTGCAATAGACTGATAATTTAAGATTTTTTTAGAATAAAACCTAGTCACTTTCAAACTCTCTTAACAGCTATAAAATAAAGAAAAAGAGTATACAATTTGTAGGCTCTTTTCTCATTTTACATCTTAATACCAGACACTGACATCAACCTGTCCTCGTATCCCTTTAAGAGAGTCAGATGAAGTATATTGCCATCCTTTTTCTCCTGAATAATGAGGATTGTTCCAATCAAGCGCATCCGTATAAGCTGCAACCCAGTTTACATGTTGTAAAATATTTGGATGATTCAAACGAGTTTGCAAAAGTTGACGATAGCTATAAACTTTCACGTTTTGGTAACCAGCATGCTTCATGGTTTCCATATACTTATTGATAATTTTAACCCAAGTGTCTGTATCTGCTGGAGCTTTCTTAGATTTATTTTCATACTCCCAGTTTTCAACATCATAGTAGATTGGATAAGATAAGTTCATCTTGTATTTCTTCAAGAGTTCAATAGTCTGCTTAGCATCATTCTCAGCATCTGTTTCATTTTCTGCATAGGTATAAAGATAAACACCATAAGGAATACCTAGTCGATTAAATTCTTGAATATTATGTGCCAATTCCTTATCTTCTACACCGCTGTATCCTAAGCGCACAATAACACCATCAACTCCATTTTCCTGGATAACCTTTTTCCAATCACTAATGCGGCCATTATGCTCACTGACATCAATAACCTTCTTAGCACGGTCAGTTCCGACCTGTTCTTCACGATGGTTAAAGAAATAACGGTGTCCATTTCGATAAACCCAACCAACATTCAAGGCTTTCTTTTCTTTCAGTTCCCCTGAATCAGCAAAAGTATAACGAGTATCGTCCATGATTAACTCACCTGTTGCCATGACACCACTTTCAGTAAGATAGTAGTTTCCATGCCACTCATCTTGAGCCATATAGCCCCACTTCTTGAAATAATACCACTTGCCATCAATCTTTTGCCACTGTTCATTAGCATAAGAACCATCTGCCTTAAGATAGAACCAACTCTTATAATGATTATCGTAAAGCCATTCGTTTTGCATCATGGCACCTTGACCATTCAAGAAATAATTTCCTTGCCACTGACTTTTAGCCATATAGCCCCACTTCTTAAAATAGTACCATTTGCCATTGATTTTCTGCCATTCTTGTTCTGCATAAGAACCATCTGCCTTGAGGTAGAACCAGCTCTTATAATTGTTATCGTAAACCCATTCATTTTTAGCCATGTATCCACCTGCTTTGAGGTAGTAGTTTCCATGCCATTCTTTTTGGGCATAACGACCATCTGCTTTTATATAGAACCAACTATTGTAGCTAGTATCGAAAATCCATTCACTCTTAGCTTTTGAACCATCTGCTTTTATATAGAAGTCACCTTCCCAATGTGCTGATGTTGAATTTGGCTTACTTTCTTCTTTCTGACTACTAGCTCGCGTCTCTTTTACTTCTTCCTTTTTCTCTGGACGCTGACTAGAAGAAGTCTCAACCTTTTTCTCTTCTTCTTTTTGACTTGTAGTCGTTTCTGATTTCTTTTCTTCTACCTTACTAGAAGAAGCTTGAACACTGCTTTCTTCCGAAGATGCTTTCACTTCAGCTTCATTTGCAGCCACCTGATTAACGATCAATCCAAGCAAAAAGGCACTTGCTAATCCAATTTTTCCAATCTTTGTTTTCAATCTTTCCTCTCCTATAAAAAATGGAACAGACATCTGAATGCTGTTCCACCTAGCTTTTGCTACTGATTATTTTACAAAGTCAAGCAAAGCCAAGAAGCTTTCTGCTTCAAGTGACGCACCACCAACAAGGGCACCGTCAACGTCTGGGCAAGCCATGTATGAAGCAACGTTTTCAGGTTTAACAGAACCACCGTATTGAACACGAACTTTGTCTGCAACTTCTTGACCAAAGTCAGCAGCTACAACGTCACGAACAACTTTACACATTTTTTGTGCATCGTCTTGTGAAGCTGATTTACCAGTACCGATAGCCCAGATTGGCTCGTAAGCGATAACTGATGCAGCAACTTGTTCAGCAGTCAATCCAGCCAATGCAGCAGATACTTGAGCACCTACGAATTCAGCAGCTTTACCAGTTTCGTAAGTTTCAAGTGACTCACCACAACAGATGATTGGAAGCATACCGTTTGCAAAGATTGCTTTTGCTTTTTTGTTGATATCTTCGTCAGTTTCATGGAAGTAGTCACGGCGTTCTGAGTGACCGATAACAACGTAATCAGTACCGATTTCTTTCAAAACTTGTGGGCTAGTTTCACCAGTGAAAGCACCTGCATTTTCAAAGTAGCAGTTTTGAGCAGCAACTTTAAGGTTTGAACCTTTTGCAGCAGCAAGAACAGTTGTCAAATCAAGAGCTGGAGCTGCGATACCTGCTTCAACAAGATCTGATGAAGGAAGTTTTGATGCAACTGCTTCAACGAATGCTTTAGCTTCTTCTGGATTTTTGTTCATTTTCCAGTTACCAGCGATAAATGGTTTACGTGACATTTCACATACCTCTTTTTTCAATTTATTTTCTATTTATTTTATCACAATTAGACACAGCTTGCAAATCTTACTCGGATTTCAAGCCTGCTTCCAACGATTAATCCTTCCAGAGATCCATGGCATTTCTAAAATCTGCCGATACCTGTGTTAACTGAGGATTGCTTGCTTCTCTCTCTGCCCGCTTGGCCTCTATTTGAGCCACACTTTTAATGCCTTCATGGCGCCAATTTCTCAAAATCGCCTGAATGTACTTCCAGTTTGGTTTTCCATTCAAAATCGCTTCACGAAGAGCTTCCTTAATCAAGTCAGCACTGGTTCCATCTTCCTTAAGAGTCTTGGTCAAATCCTCAATCTCAAAAGGGGTCAATAAGCGCCCCAACTCCTGCTGGAAGGTTTCCACCAAATCCTTAAGTTGATTTTGAGGTGTCAACTGCTCTGAACTTGAATGAACTGCTCCAAGCAGGTCATCCAAACGTTCCAATGCCAAACTAGCATCAAAAAGCAATTCGATTTCACCATTCAATTCGATGGTTCGATACTGAAGCAGTCCCCTCTCCGTCAAATTGGAAATAGCCTGATTGACTTCCGAAATTTCCTTGCCAATCCTTTCAGCAATCTGGCTTGGGGACATTTCTTCTAAGCCTGTCGTATTTTGCAAATAGAAAAATTGCCAGACCAGAAAATCGTCGCTAGAAGGAAAGAGTTCCTTAAAATGCAAGAGCAGGGCACTCGGTAAAACCAAGTTCCCTGATTTAAAAGCGTCTAAATATGTCATAATTCCTCTTATAAATACCCAAATGCAGAAGCATCATCTTCTATTTTTCTCCAGTCAAAAGGGGTTTCCTGATAGACGGCATAGTTCACCCAGTTACTGAAAAAGAGGGCTGCTGATGAAGACCAACAAAGACAAGGTGTCTGGTTGACATCGTCATCCTTAAAGTAATTTTCTGGAATATGTGGATCTAGACCTGCATCACGATCTCGGAAATATTCATTTGCCAAGGTATCACGATCATATTCCAAATGCCCAAAACTATAAATTTCTCGTAAATCACGACTAGCCAAAATCGAAACTCCAACCTGAGGACCCTCTGATAAAATCTCGAGATTGGTTTTGTTTAAGACCTCTTCCTTAGAAATCTCCGTGTGCCGTGAATGAGGGGATACATAGCTATCGTCAAAGCCTCTAAAGAGAAGGTGACCTTCCTTTAAGGTGTCCTGAGGATAGATACCCGATAACTTACTGTCCATCTGGTATTTTTCCACTCCATAACGCAGATAGAGTCCCGCCTGAGCACCCCAACAGATATGAAGGGTCGAATAGACATGGGTCTTGGACCACTCGATTACCTGACTGAATTCCTCCCAATAGTCCACTTCCTCAAATGGTAAATGCTCAACTGGAGCACCCGTGATAATCATCCCATCAAAATACTCGTCCTTAACTTCAGGAAAAGTTTTATAGAAGGTCTCCATGTGCTCTGAACGAGTTGTCTTAGAACGGTGGCTTTCCATATAGAGAAAATCAATATCCAGTTGCAGGGGTGTATTAGCCAAATGGCGCAACAACTGGGTCTCTGTCACCATTTTTTTAGGCATGAGATTTAAGATCAAAATCTTCAAGGGACGAATATCTTGGTGGGCAGCACGTTGATCATCCATGACAAAGATATTCTCTATCCGTAAAATCTCAACAGCTGGTAATTTTTTATCAATTCGAATCGGCATAACCTTCTCCTAACTGTATTCTTTCAGGAATCATTGCATATGTTTGAAGTCAAAACTCAAACACCTAGTCCTTTTATTATACTGCAAGAAGATATAGTTTTCAATTATAGTTTTTCTCTAACTAGCTATAGTATATTTTTATACCCTAATGTAGAGAAAACAGCCCTAGGGACTGTTTTTCATTAATAATGCATCAAAACTTTGTAGTCGTAGTCACCGATTTTTTCACGGCCGTTCAATTCATCCAATTCAACAAGGAAGGCACAACCTGCCACAACACCACCAAGTTTTTCAATCATCTCGATGGTTGCCTTAACCGTTCCACCTGTCGCCAAGAGGTCATCTACGATAAGAACACGTTGACCAGGCTTAATGGCATCAGCATGCATAGTCAAGGTATCAACACCGTACTCTTTTTCATAGTCAGCAGAAATAACTTCGCGTGGCAATTTACCTGGCTTACGAACAGGCGCGAATCCAATTCCCAACTCAAAGGCAACTGGACAGCCCACGATAAAACCACGAGCCTCAGGTCCCACGATCATGTCGATTTTCTTGTCAGTCGCATACTGAACGATTTCACGAACAGCGTAGCTATAAGCATTCCCATCAGCCATCAAAGGACTGATATCACGGAAGGTAATCCCTTCCTTTGGATAATTTTCAATTGTTGCAATGTAATCTTTTAAATTCATCTTTTTCTTTCTTTCAAAGTTTTTACTCTCTATTATACCATATTTTCTCCAAAAGAAGAAAGTATAACCAATATTTCCTAACTGATACTCAATGAAAATCAAAGAGCAAACTTGGAAGTTAGCCGTAGGTTGATCAAAACAGTGTTTTGAGGTTGTGAATAGAACTGACGAAGTTAGCTCAAAATACTGTTTTGAGGTTGCAGATGGAAGCTGACGTGGTTTGAAGAAATTTTCGAAGAGTATGAGAGCCTGATTTCTATGTCCACTCTGTACTCTGGTAACAACAGCAAAAAACTGATGAACCTTTCGATTCATCAGTTTTAGGCAAATATGTTCATTGCAAACAAATCATGTCAATTAGAAAGTTTAGTCTTCTTTCTTCTTGCGAGCTACAAGACCAAATCCGCTCAATACTCCGAGAAGTCCAAGTGCTGCTAGGCTAGCATGGTCTTCTGTACCAGTATTTGGCAATTCACGTTTAGTTTCAGTGTCTTTCGACACTGTAGTTTGTGCATCTTGTACTGGTTGTGCTGGAGTAGCCGGTACTTGAGGTTTAGCTGGCTGTTCAGGCATTGCTGGAGTAGCTGGCTCAACTGGTTGTACTGGTTGAGTTGGATCAACTGGAGTTGGCATTTCAACTTTTCTGAAGATATGCTTGATAGTTCCAGCTGGATCCGTTACAGTCTTCACATATTCGTAACCTGGAATTGTTCCTGGTTCTTTGGCTCCTGATTCAGATGATTTCAATGGATTTCCATTTTCATCAGTCCAAATCGTAGCACGATTGTTTGTAGGCTGAACATTTGGTTGTAAAGGTGATTTCTTCACTTTTCTGTAGATATGTTTAACTGTTCCATCTTTTTCTGTCACTGTTTCAACATATTCATATTCAGGAATATCTAGGACTGGTGACAACATATCGAATTCAAATCCTGGGATTACATTTCCTTCAGTATCTCTGATCAATCCTTTTGGTTTTTCAACTGATGGTGTTGGTTCTGGAGTTGTTACTTTTTCGTATACGTGCTCCACATCACCATTTGGAAGTTTCTTAGTTTCTACGAATTTGTATCCTGGGATAGATTTAGCTGGTTTTTCTCCTTCTTCTGTTGACTCAACTGGGTTATTGTCTTTATCAACAGTAATAAGGTTACCATCTTTATCCTTGAATGTTGTTGTTACTCGCTCGTAAACGTGTTCTGTATCTCCATTTTCTAGAGTCTTAGTTTCTACAAATTTATATCCTGGGATATCTTTCTTAGGAGTTGTTCCTTCCTCAGTTGTAGTTCCTTCGATTACATGTCCGTCAGTATCTACGAATGATGTCGTTACTTTTTCGTATACATATTCTGTATCACCATTTGGAAGTTTCTTAGTATCTACTACTCTGTATCCTGGAATATTCTTAGGATCTTTTGTTCCTTCTTCTGTTGTTGTTCCTGGGATTGGGTTACCGTTTCTATCTACGTGTTTAGTTGTTACTGGTTCGTAGATATGTTTAGTGTTCCCTTTTTCATCCGTTTCAGTCTTAACAAGTTTGTATCCTGAGATTTTTTCTGATGGTTTTTTACCATCTTTAGATGGGATAATTTCAGTTTCTTTACCATCTTTTCCTACTACTACAAATTTAGTATCAGGACGTACTGTTGGTGTGTAAGTAGCTGTTACTGGTGTTCCGTTTTCGTCAACACGTTTAACTGTTACACCTTTGGCTTTTCCTACGAAGTCTTTTTCTGGAGTGAAGGTTACTTTACCGTTCTTATCGATTGTGTAAGTTCCTTCTCCTGGTACTTTCTTCTCAGTTGTTCCATCATCAAATGTTGGAGCTACTGTTTCGTCGATTGGTACTGTTATAGTTTTACCGTTTACTTTAGTAGTTCCTGGTGTGAACACTGGAGTCTCAGATTGAGGTTGTCCTTTTTCACCGATTGATGTTACGTCTTTACCTGCTGGCGTTACTGGTAACACTACTGGAGTGTATTTAGCTGTTACTGGTGTTCCGTTTTTGTCAACACGTTTAACTGTTACACCTTTAGCTTGACCTGTGAAGTCTTTATTTGGAGTGAATGTTACAGTTCCGTCTGGAGCTACTGTGTAAGTTCCTTCTCCTGGCACTTCTTTCGTAGTTGAACCATCTTCGAATGTAGCTGGTTTAGTATCATCAAGTTCTACAGTTTTTTCTACACCGTTGACTGTAGTTTTACCTGCTGTGAATTCTGGTTTACCAGTTTGTTTAGCACCTTGAACATCAGTTGTTGTTACACCGTCTGCAGTTGGTGTTACTGGTTTAACTGTTGGTGTGTATTTCGCAGTTACTTCTGTTCCGTTTTCGTCAACACGTTTAACTGTTACACCGCTAGCTTTACCAGTGAATTGTGGTTCTGGAGTGAACGTTACTACACCATTTTCATCGATAGTGTAAGTTCCTTCTCCTGGTACTTTCTTCTCTGTTGTTCCATCATCGAATGTTGGTTTAACAGTTTCGTCGATTTTTACAGTTACTTCTTTACCGTTAACTGTTGTTTTACCTGGTGTAAATACTGGAGTTCCAGTTTGTTTAGCACCTTGTACATCTTCAGATACTACGTCATCTGACGTTGGTGTTACTGGTTGAACTGTTGGTGTGTACTTAGCTGTAGCTGGAGTTCCGTTTGTATCTTTACGTTGAACTTCAATACCTTGTGCTTTACCTGTGAAGTTTGGTTCTGGTTTGAATGTTACTTCACCAGTTTCTGGGTTGATTGTGTATGTTCCTTCTCCTGGTACTTCTACTGAAGTTTCGTCAGTTGGTTCACCAGTTTCTGGATCGATTAGTTTAGCTGGTACAGTTGGGTCGATTGGAACTTTAGTGTTTCCTTCAGTGAATGTTGGAGTTCCACTTTGCTCTTGACCTTGCGCACCTTCAGAAGTTGTTCCTTTTGCAGTTGGTTTAACAGGCGTGATATTTGGAGTGTAAGTTGTTGTTACTGGAGTTCCATTTTTATCTTGCGCTTGAACTTTTACTGGTTGAACTGGACCTGCGTAAGTTTTATCTGTTGGAGTGAATACTACAACTGGATCTTTACCATCTTCTGTTTTAAGAGTGTATTTACCAATTACATTTCCTTTTGGATCTTTAGCTGGTACTTCTGGTGCTGGTTTTCCATTTTCACCTAATAATGTGTAAGTATCTGGATCAATATCTACAGATTTTTCTGTCTTAGCTCCTGTTACAGGATCTTTAACAACCGCTGATCCACCTGTGAATTTAACTGGTTGTTCTTGTGTTTGACCTTGAATGTCGCTAGAGTTAGCTGGTTCTGCTTTTGGTGAAGTTCCAACCACCGTTGGTGTAAATGTACCTTCTGCTGGTGTTCCATTTGTATCAACACGTTTTACAGTTACACCTTTAGCTTTTCCTACGAAATCTGGTTTTGGTTTAAAGTGAACCGTTCCATCTGGATCTACTCTGTATGTTCCTTCATCTGTTACAACTTCATCAACTTCTTGTCCTGTAGTTGGATCAATTAGTTTGGCAGGTACATTTTCATCGATAGGTACTTCTTTTTCTTCATTACCAATTCTCGCTTTACCACCATGGAATTGCGGTGTTCCACTTTGTTCTGCACCTTGGATATCCGCAGTTGCCACATGGTCTCCGTCTGGGTCTGCAGGAACTACTACCGCTGTATAGTCAGCTGTTACAGGTGTTCCGTTTGTATCTTTACGTTGAACTTTGATTGGTGTTCCTTTTCCTGTGAATTGAGGATCTGGCTTAAATGTTACCTCACCAGTTTCTGGATCTACTGTGTAAGTTCCTTCTCCATCAATTGTTACTGAGTCTACTGGTTGACCAGTTTTAGGATCGATTAGTTTAGCTGGCTCTTTAGTATCGATAGGAACTTCTACTTCTTTTCCATCAATTGTAGCTTTACCAGGTTTGAATTCAGGAGTTCCTTTTTGTGTCGCTCCTTGGATATCTTTTGTGAATGTATCTACACCTTTTGGTGTTACTGGTTTAACAGTTGGTGAGTAAGTAGCTGTTGTTGGAGTTCCATTCGCATCTTTGGCTTGAACTGTTGCTGGTACTGGAGTACCCGTAAAGTCTTTATTTGGTGTGAATGTTACTTTACCTGTTGTTGGATCGATTGTGTATGTACCAACTTCTTTTCCGTTAGCGTCTTTCGCTGGAATTGTTGTTTTGTCGGTTGGCTCACCTGTTTCTGGATCGATTAATTTAGCTGGTTGTTCAGCATCGATCTTCATAGGAACTTTAGCATCACCTGGTGTGAATGTTGGAGTTCCTTCTTGAGGTTGTCCTTGTGCACCTTCAGTAGATTTTGGAGTTCCTGTAGGCTCAACTGGAGTGATATTTGGAGTATAAGTTGTTGTTACTGGAGTTCCATTTGTGTCTTTAGCTTGGATAGTAACTGGTTCAACTTCACCTGCATATGTTTTATCAGTTGGTGTAAATACTGCAGTTGCTTTACCGTCTACAACTTTAAGTGTGTATGTACCGATAACATCTCCTGCTGGGTTTTTAGCTGGTACTGATTCTGCTGGTTGTCCATTTTCATCTAACAGTTTGTATGAAGTAGTGTCGATTGGCACTTCTTTTTCGACACCGTTAACAGTTGCTTTACCAGGTTTGAAGGTTACTTCTTTCGATTGTTCAACACCTTGTGCATCAGTTGTTTCAGCTGGTGAAGCAGTTGGTGTGACACCTACGATAGATGGAGTGTAAGTTGTTGAAACTTTTGTTCCATTTTCGTCTTCTGCTTGTACTTTAGCTGGTTGTACTTTACCTTTGTATTCTTTATTCGTTGGTGTGAAGGTTACTTTGTTGGTAGCTGGGTCAATTGTGTATTCCCCTACTTTATTTCCTTCTGGATCCAAAGCATCTACTGGAGTACCAGGAGCTACTGGGTTACCTGAAGCATCAAGAAGAACCGCTGAGTTAGCTTTGATTGGAACTGATTTTTTCTCACCTTCGATTGTTGTTTCACCTTTAGTGAATGATACTGTTCCATCTTGTGGTTGTCCTTGGATACCTGAAGATTCCGCTGGTGTTGCTGTTGGTGTGACACCTACGATATGTGGAGTGTAAGTAGTGTTTACTTTCGTTCCGTTTTTATCTTCTGCTTGAACTTTAGCTGGTGTTACTTTACCAGTATAAGTTTTATCAGTTGGTGTGAATGTTACTTCACCTGTCGCTGGGTCGATTGAGTAAGTACCTACTGGAGTGACTCCATCTTCAGCGTATGCTGGAGTTGTTTGTCCAGGTTGAACTTCATTTCCTTCTTTATCTAGAAGCTTGTGAGAGTTTTCTTTAATTGGTACTTCTGCATTTCCTGCTGTGAATGTAGGAGTTCCTTTTTGAGTCTCACCTTGTACACCTGCTGAGTCTGTAGGTTTAGCTGTTGGTTCTACAGCTGTTACTGTTGGAGTGTATTTTGTAGTAGCTGTCGCAGTTACAGGTTGGCCATCTTTATCTTGACCTACTGGTGCTGTTAATGTTACGTCAACACCTGAAGCAGTTCCTTTGAATGTTGGAAGTGGTTGGAATTTAACTTCTCCTGTTGCTGGATCGATTGTATAAGTTCCTTCTCCTTCAACAGTTACAGAGTCAACTTTTGCATTAGTTTTTGGATCTACTAATTTAGCTGGATAAGTAGCACTTGGTGTTACTGGTGTAGCTGAATCACCTTCTGTTTTGAATGTTGGAGTTTTCTTCTGTTCTTTACCTTGAACATCTGTTGATTCTTCTGGATCTGCAGTGATTTCTTTCGGAGTTACTGTTGGAATGTATACAGCATCCATTGTTTTTGTAGTCGTTGAATGTGTACCATCATTGATGTTTTCAAGTTCGTTCTGAGCTGTTAATGCAGTCCATCCAGTAGATTGACCATTTGAGTCCACTGCTCGTAGTGCAATACCATCAGCTTTACCTACGAAGTTAGCTTCTGGAGTGAAGGTTACTTTATCTTCTGTTACTGTGTATGTACCTTGACCTGGAACTTTAAGGGTATCAACTAGGTTATCACCATCAACAATTTTAACGCCACCTTGAGCTTTCTTAGTAGTTTCAGCACTGATTACATTACTTTGTTCAGTATACTGAATTTTACCGTATGAGTTGAATGTAGTTTTACCGTTGTTAGAACCTAGGTCAGATGCATCGTCTCCTAATGCACGTGTTCTGAATTCGATACCTACAGATTGAGTTTCGCCTTGTTTACCAGTAGTCTCTTCTTTATCTCCACGTGGTGGGTGAATTACTTGGATTTGGTTATCTTCTACTTCCCCTGAGTATGCAATTCCATTTGGTCTTTCTACTTGAGCTTCATCTTTTGCGATACGAACACGGAAGTTTACTACATCTTTAGTAGTGTCAATTACTTGAGTGTTTGTAAATGTTAATTCTACTGTTTGATCATTTCCATTTACTTCTGCAACGTTAGATTCTTCACCTTTATCGAATTTACCATTTCCATTGAAGTCGATAAATCCACGCACATAAGCTGGTGCAACTGTATCTGTGTACTTATCATTACCATTAGCTGAAGCTCGAACTTTAACTTTATAAGTATTCTCCGGACCTCTCACTAATTGTACTTCTGGACGACCCGTATCTTTGTTGATATGTACATTTTCCTCTGCAATAAGTTGATCTACACCTTCATCTCCAGTTTCTGTTGCGTCATCAGAACCTATTCCACGTACATGAGTACCTGGTGCAGAGTCGATATCCGCTTTTACTTTACCTAAGTATGGTTGTTGGATTTGTTTAATTGCTTTTGTATCATAATCAATAGATTGTGTTCTTAAGTAGTGTTCAGCCATTCCATAAGATTCTGGAAGATCTCCGAAGTCAGAGAACTTGATACCAATCATAGAAGATTGTTGTCCAGAAGACATAATGTATAATCCTACTTCAGTTACATTTGCCGTAGATAATACTGGAGTTCCTGCTCCACCATTATTACGGTATCCACCGAATACTTGAGATCCAAGACCTGCTGTAGTAGCATCAGGTGTAGCAAATTTTTCACCACTTAGAGCATTATAGAATTTTTCATCTTGCCATTTAAGGATAGCAGTTTTACCACCATTCATATCTTTAAATTTATCAAGTGGAACATATGCATTTTTATTTGAACCATAACCAACAATCGCAGCTAAGTCCCATGGAGTACCATTAGTTGTATAAATTTCAGACTCAAGAGTTCCAATATCTTCCCCAGATGTCATAACAATACCAGGTTTTACAGGTTTACCATTATAAGTCGCTGTTACATCGAATTTAACCCCAGCTGCTTGACCATTTTTAGGTTGACCAGCAGGGTTTGTTCCTGCGATTGTTGTTTTAGCTTTACCAGATGTCAGACCAGCATTAGCAACGTGAGTATATCTGTTTTGAGGATTTGCACCTAACCCTGTTGCACCATTTTCAGGATTGAATTTATTTTCTTTATCCGGTTGGTATGAACTTTCTAAATCAGTTCCTGCAACACGGTTTTTGAATGTTTCAGTTGATTCAAATGGTTTTAGCTCTTTAACCTTCATAGTAACGATATAACCAGGAATCAATTCTTTTGTATATGTAGAACCAATTTGAAGTTGGTTAGATGCAGTTAGATTTGTCCATGCGGCTGTATCTCCAAAGTCTAACCATTGGATTTGGTCGTTTAAGTCTTTAATTTCTTTTAGATTTTCTTCTTTAGTTCTTACTTTGATATCTGATAATGAAGAATATCCATGATCTTCTAACCATTTTTTCCCTGTTTCAGCACTTGCATCTTTAAGCGCTGTTGTTTGAGCCTCTGCCAAGTTTACTGCAAACTTACCGTCACGGCCGATTCCTGCATTTTTCAATTCATTGTAAACTGCAAGGATTGATTCGTTAAGGCGTTCCAATTGAGCATCTACTTGCTCTTTTGTGACACTCTTATCAGCAAGAAGAGCCTTTGTTTCAGTAAGAACTGCTTGGTTTTTAGCGACTGCTGCTGTAACCGCTGCCTTGTTTTCTTCTTTGACATCTGCCTTAGCAAGCTCAGTTTCAGCCAATTTGTTGGTTACTTCTGCTTCTGACGATACTTGTGTCAGAGTTGTTGTAGCTACTGAAAGAGCTTTTTCAACTGGAGTTGCAGTTTTTTCTGCTTCAGCTTTTGCAGCTTCTTTTTCAGCTGCTTGTTTCTTATCGAAACCAGCAGTATTTGACTCAGTTACAACTGTGCTCAAAGCTGATACAGTTTCTGCTTGGGCATCTACATCTGCTTGGCTAGCATCTGCTTTGGCAAGAGTTGCTTTAGCTGTTGCCAACACTTCCTTAGCTGAGCTTACTACTGTAGCATCTGCATATTTAGCAGTTGAAAGTTTAGACTCTAAAGTCGCAATACTTGCTTCAAGGATAGCCTTGTTTACTTTCTTAGCCTCTTCTGCTTTGACTTCAGGTTTTACTTCTGCAGCTTTTGTAGTTTCAGGTTTTGCAGTTTCTACTGTTTCAGCTTTAGGCTCGGCCTTTTCCTTATCCTTATCATCTTGACTAGGAGTAGGTGTTGAAATAGTTGTTTCAGCTGATTGTACTTCAGTCGCTGATACTGCACCGTTACCTAGGAACATCAGACCAGCCGCAATCGCTACTGATGCCGCTCCAAAGCTATACTTACGAATACCGTAACGAATGTACTTCTCCGTTCGAAAATCTTGTTGTTGTTTGCCTTTCATGAGACTCACAACCTCCTTATTTTTATTTTGCTTTCAATATCATTGATACAAAAACATTATATTATGGTAAATATGTACATGTTTTTTATATCACAAAAACGTATCCAGCATACAACTTGATGATACCATATCCTTTATTTAAAATCAATAAAATCGATAATTTATTTTTTAATAAATCTGCTCTTTAAATTTATCTACTTATACAAATCACACTATATTTTTCAGAAACCACTTTCTATAAACAAAAAAACTGATGAATCATTCGATTCATCAGTTTTAAGGAGATATGGTCATTGCAAATTAATCATATCAATTAGAAAGCTTAGTCTTCTTTTTTCTTGCGAGCTACAAGACCAAATCCACTCAATACCCCGAGAAGTCCAAGTGCTGCAAGGCGAGCATTGTCTTCTGTACCAGTATTTGGCAATTCACGCTTAGCTTCAGCTTCTTTCACTGCTGTTGCTTGTACTGGTTGTGCTGGAGTAGCCGGTACTTGAGGTTTAGCTGGCTGTTCAGGCATTGCTGGAGTAGCCGGTTCAACTGGTTGTACTGGTTTTTGAGATTGGATCTTACGGTAAACATTACGAACATTTCCATTAGCATCTGTTTCTGTACGTACTAACTCATAACCTTCTAATGACTTACCTGGATGTGATCCATTTTCATCTGGAATAATCAATTCACCATTTTCATCTACATAAGTTGTTAAAACTTTTTCTGTAACTGGTGTTGGTGTTGGACTATATGGCTCTGTTTGAGGAATAAGTGGAGTTGAAATCTTCTCGTATACGTGCTCGATATCGCCATTTGGAAGTTTCTTAGTCTCTACGAAGCGGTAACCTGGAATATCTTTCTTAGGTTGGTCGCCATCTTCACTTGGATTTCCTGGAATCTCATTTCCTTCTTTATCCTTGAATGATGTCTTAACTTTTTCGTATACGTGCTCGATATCGCCATTTGGAAGTTTCTTAGTCTCTACGAAGCGGTAACCTGGAATATCTTTCTTAGGTTGGTCGCCATCTTCACTTGGATTTCCTGGAATCTCATTTCCTTCTTTATCCTTGAATGATGTCTTAACTTTTTCGTATACGTGCTCGATATCGCCATTTGGAAGTTTCTTAGTCTCTACGAAGCGGTAACCTGGAATATCTTTCTTAGGTTGGTCGCCATCTTCACTTGGATTTCCTGGAATCTCATTTCCTTCTTTATCCTTGAATGATGTCTTAACTTTTTCGTATACGTGCTCGATATCGCCATTTGGAAGTTTCTTAGTCTCTACGAAGCGGTAACCTGGAATATCTTTCTTAGGTTGGTCGCCATCTTCACTTGGATTTCCTGGAATCTCATTTCCTTCTTTATCCTTGAATGATGTCTTAACTTTCTCGTAGATGTGTTTTGTATTTCCTTTTTCGTCTACTTCAGTTTTAACAATCTTGTATCCTGGGATGTCTTTAGTTGGTTTAGTTCCATCTTCTGTTGGTGAAAGTGGGTTGCCATCTTTATCAACGAATGAAGTATCAGGACGAACTGTTGGAGTGTACGTAGCTGTTACTGGTGTACCATTCTTATCTACACGTTTCACTGTTACGCCTGTTGCTTTACCTACGAAGTCAGGTTCTGGTGTGAAGGTTACTTTACCGTTTTCATCGATAGTGTATGTTCCTTCACCTGGTACTTTCTTCTCAGTTGTGCCATCGTCAAATGTTGGTTTAACAGTTTCATCGATTTCAACTGGAACTTCCTTACCGTTGATTGTAACTTTTCCACCTTCAAATGTTGGTGTTCCTGATTGAGTTTGTCCTTTAGGACCTTCTGATTCAGAATCTTTTGAGGTTGGAGTTACTGGAACGACTACTGGAGTGTACTTAGCTGTGATTGGTGTTCCATTTTTGTCAACACGTTTCACTGTTACACCTGTTGCTTGACCTGTGAAGTTCTTCTCTGGGGTAAAGGTTACTGTACCGTTCTCATCGATTGTGTATGTTCCTTCACCTGGTACTTTCTTCTCAGTTGTGCCATCATCAAATGTTGGTTTAACAGTTTCATCGATTTCTACAGTTTTTTCTTCACCGTTAACTGTTACTTTTCCACCTTCAAATGTTGGTGTTCCTTCTTGAGTTGCACCTTGAACATTTGTAGTGATTACATCTGAACTTGTTGGTGTTGCTGGTTTCACAACTGGTGTGTACTTAGCTGTGACTGGTGTGCCGTTCTTATCTTCGCGTTGAACTGTGACACCAGTTCCCTTACCTGTGAAGTTCTTCTCTGGTGTAAAGGTAACTGTTCCATCAGGAGCTACTGTGTATGTTCCTTCGCCTTCGATGGTTACTGAATCAACTGGATTTCCTGTTTTTGGATCTACCAATTTAGCTGGTTTATCTTCATCGATTTCTACAGTTTTTTCTTCACCTTTGACTGTTACTTTTCCACCTTCAAATGTTGGTTTACCTGTTTGAGTTGAACCTTGAACATCTTCTGTTACGGCATCTGTTCCTGTTGGGGTTACTGGTGTTACGTTTGGTGTGTATTTAGCCGTTACTGGTGTACCGTTCTTATCTACACGTTTAACCGTTACGCCTGTTCCTTTACCTGTGAAGTTCTTCTCTGGGGTGAAGGTTACTGTGCCATCTGGTGCAACTGTGTATGTTCCTTCACCTGGAATTACTTTTTCTTTTGAACCATCTTCGAATGTCGCTGGAGTATCATCATCCATTGGTACTTCATCAGCCCCTGGTGTGAAGGTTGGTTTGCCAGTTTGTTCTTTACCTTGGATGTCTGTTGTTTCAGCTGGTTCTGCTGTTGGAACTACTGGTGTTACTGTTGGGGTGTATGTAGCTGTTGTTGGTGTTCCATTCGCATCTTTCGCTTGAACTGTCGCTGGTACTGGAGTACCTACAAAGTCTTTGTTTGGTGTGAATGTTACTTTACCTGTTGTTGGTTCGATAGTGTATGTACCAACTGTATTTCCTTTAGCATCTTTGGCCGGAATTGTTGTTTCATCAGTTGGGTTTCCAGTAGCTGGATCAATCAATTTCGCTGGTTGCTCATTATCAATCTTCATAGGAACTTTATCGTCACCTTGAGTGAATGTTGGAGTTCCTTCTTGAGGTTGTCCTTGTGCACCTTCAGATGTTGTTGGTGTTCCTGTTGGTTCTACCGGAGTGATGTTTGGAGTATAAGTTGTCGTTACTGGAGTTCCATTTGTATCTTTAGCTTGGATAGTAGCTGGTTTAACTTCTCCTGCATATGTTTTATCAGTTGGTGTAAATACTGCAGTTGCTTTACCGTCTACAACTTTAAGTGTGTAAGTACCGATAACGTCTCCCGCTGGGTTTTTAGCTGGTACTGATGTAGCTGGTTGTCCATTTTCATCTAATAATGTAAATGAATCAGTTTTAAGTGGTACTTCTTTTTCAACACCGTTAACAGTTGCTTTACCAGGTTTGAATGTTACTTCTTTAGATTGTTCAACACCTTGTACATCTGTTGTTTCAGCTGGGTCTGCTGTTGGCGTTACGCCTACGATTGTTGGTGTGTAAGTAGTTTGTACTTTTGTTCCATTTTCATCTTCAGCTTGAACTTTAGCTGGTTGAACTTTACCAACATAAGTCTTATCAGTTGGCGTGAAGGTTACTTTGTTAGTAGCTGGATCAATTGTGTATTCACCAACCTTTTTACCATTCTCATCCAATGCATCGACTGGACCATTTGCTTCTGTTCCATCTGCATTCAACAATTTAGCTGAGTTTGCTTTGATTGGAACTGATTTCTTCTCACCACCAATTGTTGTTTCACCTGGTGCAAATGACACTGTTCCTTCTTGTGTTTCACCTTGTACTCCTGCTGATTCATCTGGAGTTGCTGTTGGTGTTACACCTACGATAGATGGTGTGTAAGTTGTAGAAACTTTTGTTCCATTCTTATCTTCAGCTTGAACTTTAGCTGCTTGTACTGGTCCAGTGTAAGATTTGTCTGTTGGTGTAAAGGTTACTACACCAGTTGTTGGATCTACAGTATATTCACCAACTTTTTTACCACTTGGGTCTAGAGCATCTACTGGTCCATTTGCTTCTGTTCCATCTGGATTTAATAGTTTTACAGAGTTTTCTTTAATTGGTACTTCTGTGTTTCCTTCTGTAAATGTTGGTTTACCTGTTTGAGTTTCCCCTTGAACACCAGTTGAAGTAGATGGTGCTGCTGTTGGGGTTACTCCTGTTACAGTTGGTGTGTACTTAGCAGTAGCAGTAGCTGTTGCAGGTTGACCATTTTTGTCTTGACCTACTGGTGCTGTTAATGATACATCAATACCTTTAGCAGTTCCTGTAAATTGTGGTTCTGGAGTGAATGTTACCGCTCCAGTTGTTGGATCAATTGTATAAGTTCCTTCACCTTTTACAGTTACAGTTTTTTCATCTGTTGGTTGACCAGTCGCTGGATCTACCAATTTAGCTGGATATTGTTCACTTGGTGTTACTGCATCCGGTGTAGTTCCGTCACCATCTTTATCTACATTGATTGAGAATTTAGGTGTTTTCGTTTGTGGTTTACCTTGGATATCAGTTGATTCTTCTGGAGTTCCAACGATTTCTTTTGGAGTTACTGTTGGAATGTAACGACCATCCATAGATCCTTTAACAGTCAGACCATCCAATTGGACTTGTTCACTTACTAGGTTTAGTTGGTCTTTAGCATCTCCTTCACCACCGACGATTTGACGTCCTTCATTACCCCAACCAGTGGTATTACCGTTGATATCAGTACGACGGATGGTGATACCATCTGCTGTACCTACAAAGTTTGCTTCTGGGATAAATTCTACATCTACATTAGAACCGTTGTCAGTAATCTTATATTTACCTTGGCCGGCAACAACATAGTATCCATCTACTAGTTCAGCATCTGTTACTAATGTACCATCTGGTTTTACGATTTGTGACTTGACTGTTGTATCAATAGCATTGTCTTTATCAAAATCATAGTTCTTTTGACCGTAGGCATTAAAGGCCACAGTAGAATGCTGAGTTGCACCTTGAACATCTTTAGTTTCTTGTTTTGTACCACGTGGTGGAATTGTTTGTTGGATTTGGAAGTCTTCTACCTCACCTGAGTAGGCAATACCTGTAGCTTCTTTAACGTCAGCTTTATCGTATGCAATACGCAAACGTGTTGCTAGTTTAGTAGCAGATGTATCTACGTTTTGGTAATCATTTGTCCAAGTAAGCGTTACTTTACCATCTTGTGTTACTTCTGTTACACCTGCAGCTTCACCTTCATCAAACTTACCATTTCCGTTAAAGTCAATCCAACCATTAACGTATGCTTTTGATTCACCGTCTAGGTGAGCATCGAAGGTCATTGAATAAGTTCCGGCATTAACTTTTTTAAGTTTGTAGTTATCGTTTGGAGCTACTTCGTCACCCATTAATTGACGAGCACCTTCATCTGCATCACCGATACCATTGATATCATCGTATACAAAAGCATTTGTTTTGTTAATTGGAGTTGTACGTACGTCAACGTCAGCTGGAACAGATCCTAGGTATGGTTGTTTTTGTCCATCAGATTTAGAGATAGAGTGCGCTACACGTCCGTATGAAGCTGGAGCGTCCCCTTCATCTAGAACCATAAATCCTAGCATAGATCCTTGTTGACCTGCAGAAAAGATGTACATACCAATGTTTTTAGCATTACGCGTCATTACTAATGGAGTAGAGAATCCTGATTGACGGTGAGTTGATACTGGTCCGAAAACTTGTGTTCCTAATCCATCTGTGTGATATTTACCATCTTCTGCTTTCATCGCAATAACAGTATCCGATGTCACTGTCGTATTGAAGAATCCTGCACCTTTATCTGCTTTGAATTTTTCAAAGGCTGCTTTTCCTCCACCTTCAATTGTGTGTGATACACCAAGTTGTCCACCATCGTAGTCTTGGCCGTGTCCCGCTGATGCTAATGTTCTCTTTTCATAAGTTACCGCAGTATAAGAACGAGCTGTTTCTTGACCTGCTACAGTTGAGTTTGATAACTCTGTTACTGCTTCAAATCCATCTCCATCTGTTGTATAGATTTCAACTTCAGATGAACCTGCTTCTTCCCCAGTTAAGAATACAACGTTCGAAGGCACTTCTTTTCCGTTTAAAGTAGATTTAACAGAGAATTCCACCCCTACGTTAGCTCCATCTTTAACAGATTGAATAACTGTTTTACCTTTAGTATCCATACCGTTTGTTTTTGCAACAGAGTAACTTCCTTGAGTTACTACTTTTAATTCAGCTGGAGTTCCATCTTTGTACTCATTAATAGCATTGGCATCATATCCTGCTCCACCACGTTTTTTATACTCATCCGTTGAGTTAAATGGTGCCAATTTAGTAACTGTTAAGGTTACAACATATCCAGGTGAAATTTCTTGAGTGAATTTTGTTCCTACTTGAAGGGTATCACCTGCACCAAGATTTTCTACCGTTGCTTTACTGTTAGCAATATCAAACCATTTGATTTGTTTAGTCAAACGCTCTGTGTTTTTATCTGCGTACTTCTTCCAGTGATTGATTTGCTCATCTTCTGAAAGAGGTGGTTCTGCTACTGTATCAGCAACATCAGCTAAGACATATGAGAACTTGCCATCACGGTTGATTCCAGCGTTTTTCAACTCGTTGTAAACTGCAAGGATTGATTCGTTAAGACGTTCCAATTGAGCATCTACTTGCTCTTTCGTGACACTCTTATCAGCAAGAAGAGCCTTTGTTTCAGCAAGAACTGCTTGGTTTTTAGCGACCGCTGCTGTAACTGCTGCCTTGTTTTCTTCTTTGACGTCAGCCTTAGCAAGCTCAGTTTCAGCCAATTTGTTAGTTACTTCAGCTTCTGATGATACTTGAGTAAGAGTTGTTGTTGCGACTGAAAGAGCTTTTTCAGCTGGAGTAGCAGTTTTTTCTGCTTCAGCTTTTGCTGCTTCCTTATCAGCTGCTTCTTTCTTTTCTAAGCCAGCCGCATCAGACTCAGCCACTACTGTACTCAAAGCTACAACAGTTTCAACTTGTTTGTCTACTTCTACTTGACTAGCATCTGCTTTTGCAAGAGTTGCTTTAGCTGTTGCCAATACTTCCTTAGCTGAACTTACTACTGAAGCATCTGCATATTTAGCGTTAGAAAGTTTAGATTCTAAAGCAGCAACTTTAGCTTCAAGTGTAGCTTTATTTGCTACTTTAACTTCAGGTTTCACTTCTGTAGCTTTTTCAGTTTCTGGGTTTACAGTTTCTACTGTTTCAGCTTTAGGCTCAGCCTGTTCCTTATCATCTTTACTAGGAGCAACTGTTGAGATAGCTGTTTCAGCTGATTGCACTTCAGTCGCTGATACTGCACCATTTCCAAGGAACATCAAACCAGCCGCAATGGCTACTGATGCTGCTCCAAAGCTATATTTACGAATACCGTAACGAATGTACTTTTCTGTTCTAAAATCTTGTTGTTGTTTGCCTTTCATTGAGACTAACAACCTCCTTTTGTTTTATATCATGTTTATAGATATAGTAAAAATTAAAACCCCTTCATTTCATTCACAAACAAAGGAATTTCTCTATATACTACTTTTCTTCCGAAACATGTATATTCATTCTATCACACTATCTAGTAATATTCAATTTATTTGCTTGAAAATAACATGAAAATTTCAATTTTTATCTATGTCATTCTCTAAAAAGTAGTGAAAATTGTCTGAATTATATAAAAAAATCTACATTTTTTAACTTTTTCTACTATTTTTTAACTTTTTCTACTATTTTTTGACATTTCAACATATTCTTGAATTCGCTTTCTATGTATAAATGTATATTGTTTTGGATTAAAATTCATTTCTATATATATTATTTTTTGTATATTTATTAATTAAATCCGTTTGATTTTTTTTATAAATCTTTTATCATATGTATTTTGATATTTAAAAGTATATTGAATGCCAATCTCAGCTAAATTCATTTAGAATTTCTGATTTAGCTGTTGAAAATTCGTATTTAATATTCGCAAAGAGCTAAAAAACCGATGAAATAAATCATCGGTTTTCTATTTGATGTGGATTAGATTAACTAATTACAAATTAGTTAGCTTAATCTTCTTTCTTCTTGCGAGCTACAAGACCAAATCCACTCAAGACTCCGAGAAGTCCAAGTGCTGCAAGGCTAGCATTGTCTCCTGTACCAGTATTTGGCAACTCTTTTTGACCTTCAACATATTTAGGTGTTGCTGGTTGTTTTGGCTGCTCAGGTACTACTGGCATGTCTGGAGCTACTGGTTTCTCAGGGCTTGTTGGCTCTTGTGGAGAAACTGGCTGAACTGGTTGACTTGGTTCAACTGGTCTTGGAGTTGGCATCTCAACTTTCTTGAAGATATGTCTGATATTTCCATTTGGATCTGTCACAGTCTTCACATATTCGTAACCTGGAATGGTTCCTGGTTCTTTAGAACCTGGTTCCGTTGGTTTCAATGGATTTCCATTCTCATCAGTCCAAGTAGTTGTATTTTGCTTGCCTGGCTCTGTTTGAGGAATAAGTGGTGTTGAAACTTTCTCATAAACGTGTTCTACATCGCCATTTGGAAGTTTCTTAGTCTCTACGAAGCGGTAGCCTGGGATATCCTTCTTAGGTTGTTCTCCTTCTTCCGTTGGATAATTTGGAATTTCTTTTCCTTCTTTATCTTTGAATGAAGTTTTAACTTTTTCATAGATGTGTGTTGTATTTCCATCGTTATCTGTTACAGTTTCTACAAATCTATATCCTGGAATTTCTTTGTTAGGAGTTGTTCCATCTTCACTTGGGTATCCTAGAATTTCTTTGCCTTCTTTATCTCTGAAGATAGTTTCTGGACGAACAGTTGGTGTGTAAGATGCAGAAATTGTTTTACCATTTTTATCTTTTCTTACAACTGTTACGCTGTTTGCTGTTCCAACAAATTCTGGTTCTGGAGTGAACGTTACTTTTCCGTTCGGATCGATAGTGTAAGTTCCTTGACCTGGTACTACTTTTGTAGTTTTTCCATCTTCAAATGTTGGTGGTACATCTTTGTCGATGTCTCCTTCGAATACTGGAGTATTTGATTGAGATTTACCTTTTGGTCCTTCAGATTCTACATCTTTCGTTGATGTTGCTCCTAGAACTGTTGGTGTGTATTTCGCCGTTACTGGTGTTCCATTTTTATCAACACGTTTAACAGTTACACCTTTTGTTACACCTACGAAGTCTTTTTCTGGAGTGAATGTTACTTTTCCGTCTGGTGCTACTGTGTAAGTTCCTTCGTTTGGTACTACTTTTGTAGTTGAACCGTCTTCGAATGTCGCTGGTACATCTTTATCGATTTCTACTGTTTTCTTCTTACCGTTAACAGTTTCTGATCCACCTTTGAAGATTGGTGTTCCTTCTTGAGGTGTGTTCTTAGGTCCAACTGATGTTACATCTTCTCCAGATGGTGATACTGGAATTACAGTTGGTGTGTATTTGGCTGTTACTGGTGTTCCGTTTTTGTCAACACGTTTTACAGTTACACCTGTTGCTACACCTGTGAATTTTGGTTCTGGTACAAATGTTACAGTTCCATCAGGTTCTACAGTGTAAGTACCTTCGTTTGGTACTACTTTTGTAGTTGAATCATCTTCGAATGTTGCTGGTACAGTGTCGTCCATTGGTACAGTTTCTTCTTTACCATTTACAGTTGTTTTTCCACCTGTGAAGGTTGGTTTTCCTGTTTGAGTTTCACCTTGTAGGTCTTTAGATTTAGCTTCTTTACCTTTTGGTGTTACTCCTACTACTGTTGGTGTGTATGTTGATTCAGCTGGTGTTCCGTTTTTATCAACACGTTGAACTGTTACACCTGTTCCGCGTCCTGTGAAGTTTGGTTCTGGTGTGAATGTTACTTCTCCAGAGTTCGGATTGATTGTGTATGTTCCTTCGTTCGGTACTTTAATAGTAGTTTTATCTGTTGGTTGACCAGTTTCTGGATCTACGAATTTCGCTGGTTTAGTTTCATCGATTTCTACAGTTTTTTCTACTCCATTAACAGTTGTTTTACCTGGTGTGAAGTTTGGAGTTGCTTTTTGCGTTGCTCCTTGGATACCTACAGTAGTTTTTTCTTCACCTGTTGGTGTTACTGGTACTACAGTTGGTGTATAAGTCGCTGTTGCTGGTGTTCCATTTTTATCAACACGTTGAACTTTAATTCCTGAAGTTTTACCTTTGAATTGTGGTTCTGGGGTAAATGTTACTTCCCCACTATTCGGATCAATTGTGTATGTTCCTTCGTTCGGTACTTTTACAGTTGTTGCATCTGTTGGTTTACCTGTTGTTGGATCTACCAATTTAGCTGGTTTTGTAGTATCAATTTCGACTGTTTCTTCTTTACCGTTAACAGTAGTTTTACCACCTGTGAATGTTGGTGTTGATTTTTGTGGTGCACCTTGAACATCTTCAGTACCTTTATCGTCACCTTTTGGTGTTACTGGTTTAACGAATGGAGTGTATTTACCATTTACTGGTGTACCGTTTTTATCTTCACGTTGAACTTCAATTCCTTTAGCTTCACCAGTGAAGTTTGGTTCTGGGGTAAAGGTTACTTTACCATTTTCATCAATTTCGTAAGTTCCTTCGTTCGGTACTTTTACAGATTTTTCTTCTGTTGGTTTTCCTGTTGTTGGATCTACTAGTTTTGGTGCTTTCTCTAAGTTAATAGGTACTTTTTTGTCACCTTCTTTGAATGTTGGTGTACCTTCTTGTGACTTACCTTGGATTCCTTCTGAAGTAACTGGAGTCGCTGTTGGTGTTACCGGTGTGATGTATGGTGTGTAAGTAGTTTCTACTGTAATACCATTTGTATCTGCAGCACGAACTTTTACTGGTTGTACTTTACCGTAGTAGGTTGCATTCGGTGTTAATACTCCGACAGCTTTACCGTCTACTACTTCAAGAGTGTATTCCCCGATTACATTTCCTTCTGGATCTTTGGCAGGAACTTTCGTAGCTGGTTGTCCATTTTCATCTAATAATGTATACGTTGCTGGATCAATCGGTACAGTTTTTTGTTCTGCTACTTTTACATCTGGGTGATCGATATCAGGTACAGTCGTTTTATCTACCACACTATCGATGAATGTAACAGGTTGTTTTTGAACTTGACCTTGAACATCTTGTGATGTAGCTGGTTGTGCTTTTGGTTTAGCTCCGATAACGATTGGACGGTATTTACCAATAGCTGGTTGTCCAAGTTTATCAACACGTTGAACGATTACCCCTTTAGCTTCCCCAACGAATGTTTTCTCAGGAACGAATTTCACTGTTCCGTCTGGTTGAAGAGTATATTCCCCTTCTCCGTCAACTTTAATTGGAGTTCCAACTGCTACTGGTTGTTTGGTAGCTGGGTCAAGTACGACTGGTGCTACATTTTCATCGATTTCTACAGTTTTCTCTTCTCCACCGATTTCTACTGTTCCACCTTTGAACTTAGGTTTACCATGTTGTTCTTGACCTTGGATATCTGCAGAGATGACATCCCATCCTGTAGGTGTTACTGGATGAACGACTGCTGTGTATTCTCCACGAGCTGGTGTTCCGTTTTTGTCTTTACGGATAACTGTTAGAGTCGTACCTTTACCTGAGAATGTTTTCTCTGGTACGAATGTTACTGTGCCATCTGGAGCTACTGTGTAAGTACCTTCGTTTGGTACTACTTTTGTAGTTGAACCGTCTTCAAATGTTGCAGGTACAGTGTCGTCCATTTGTACAGTTTCTTCTTTACCATTTACAGTTGTTTTACCACCTTCAAAGGCTGGTTTACCGCTTTGAGTTGCACCTTGAATATCTTCTGTGAACGCCACTTTACCGATTGGAGTCACTGGTTTAACAGTTGGTGTATAAGTCGCGGTTGCTGGTGTTCCATTCGCATCTTTTACTTCTACTGTTGCTGGTACTGGTGTACCTACGAAGTCTTTATTCGGTGTGAAGGTTACTTTTCCTGTTGTTGGATCAATTGTGTATGTACCAACTTGTTTTCCTGTTGCATCTTTAGCTGGAATTGTTGGTTCATCTGTTGGTTTACCTGTTGTTGGATCTACTAATTTAGCAGGTTGTGTCTCATCAATTTTAATTGGAGCCACTGGGTTACCTTGTGTAAATGTTGGAGTTCCTTCTTGAGGTGAACCTTGGATTCCTTCTGAAGTTGTCGGAGTTCCTGTTGGTGTTACAGGTGTAATGTTCGGTGTATAAGTAGTTGTTACAGGTGTTCCGTTTTTATCTTTCGCTTGAACTGTTACTGGTTCTACTTTACCTACATATGTTTTATCAGTTGGTGTAAACACTGCAACTGCTTTTCCATCTACATTCTTAACAGTGTAAGTACCTACTACTTTTCCTGTAGCGTCTTTAGCTGGTACTTCTGTAGCTGGGTTACCATTTTCATCTAATAACGTGTATGTTGTTGGATCGATTGGTACTTTTTTCTCAACACCATCGATTGTTGTTTTCGAATCGTTGAATGTTACAGGATGCTCTTGAGTTGCACCTTGTACATCTGTTGATGTTGCTGCTTCTGCAGTTGGAGTTGCTGGTTCAACGACTGGAGTGTATTTTCCTGTTGCTGTTACTTCTACAGTAGCTCCTTCTTTATCAGTTGCATTAGCTGTTACTTTTACATCTACACCTTGGGCTGTTCCTGTGAATGTTGGAAGTGGAGTAAATGTTACGACACCTGTTGTTGGATCGATTTTGTAAGTTCCTTCGTTTGGAACAACAACTTTACCTTCATTATCAGCACCCTCTAATGAGTACTTAGCTGTAGTTAGATCAACATTCGTACCATCTGGTGTGTTTTCTGGAGTATTTAGTTTAGAGAATCTTTCACTTCCTGGTTTAGAAGTTTGGACTGCTCCTTGTACATCTTTAGTTGTATCAGCATTACCTTTAACACCATATACTGTTGGTGTGTATGTAGTTGATGCTTCTACTGTTACAGGGTTACCATCTTCTCCTGGGATAGTTACATTAGCTGCTACTGTTAATGGTTTAGCAGTTCCGATGTATCCTTGAGCTGGTGTGAAGCTTACTTTTCCAGTTGTTGGATCTACTGTGTAAGTTCCTTCATCAGTTGTGACTGAAGAAACTTTATTTCCTGTTGTTGGATCTACTAGTTTGTAATCAGATACTGTAGAGTTTTCAGGAAGACCAGTTTTGAATCCTTTTTCCATAGTATCACTTTGTGGAGTATCTTGTGCTCCTGAAGAAATTTCTGGTTTAGGTACTACGATGTAGTAAGTTGTTTCTGCTACTGCATCATCAGTTACTTCACCTGAATCTGTTCCTCCTACTGTTGGAGTAGTTACAACACCGTTTGAGTCTACTGCTCTTACTGTAACTTTATAGCTTCCATATTGACCCAATGTGTAAGCTGCGATTTCTGGATTTGCTAGGTTTGCTGCTGCAGCTGTTTTCAATGCTTCACGAGCTGTTTCTACCGCTTTTTCAGCTTCTAAAGCAGCTGTACGCGCCGTTTCTACTTCAGTATTTTTTGTTGAAAGATTTGCTTGAGCTGTTGCTAGTTGCGCTTCAATAGATGCTTTAAACTCTTTGGCATGCGCAAGTTTTCTTTCTGCTAATTCTTGAGCTGTTGGAGAAATTGTACGTAGTTTTAAGTTATCTAATGCTGATTGAGCATCTTCTACCGTTCTTGTTGAACGATCTAATAGTTCTTGAAGACGTGCTAATTCATTTTGTGATTCTTGTTGTTCTTTTACAGCCGTTGCTGCCGCTTGAGTTTTAGCTGCCGCTGTACGTTGTGCTTGAATATAAGCTGTTTCTTCTGCTTTCGCCGCATCAAATACTTTTTGGCTTCCATCTGGAGCTGTTACCGTTACTTTTGTTTTAATAGTATCAGAATCTGTTGCTGATGTTTTATCATCGATTGTATCCTCGAATGCTACATTTGCTTTAGTTGACTTAATTAAGTCCACTGATGTACCTTTTGCTTCTGAATAACTTGTTGAAGTCCCTGTTGGTTTAGCATTTTGAATTGATGCTACGTCTGTTGAGCTTGCTTCACGGTATGCTACATACCCTTTAAATCCTGATGCTGTCTCGATTTCCCAACCAGCATTTGATTCTTTAGCTGTTACTGCTGTACCGTCAGAAGATGTCCATTGGTTTGTTACTGAGTCATAGCTTACTGTAACTACCATTCCTTGTTCTGAAGATGTGTTATCTTTTTTAACCAATGTCTCTGTACGTGTAACATTACCTACTGCTGTTACCTCACCATTTTTACGGATTTCAGCAATCTTGTCCACTAATGTTGACGCAGAAGATGTTGTATTCCATGTACGTTCAAATTCATAAACAACGAACTTAACATCACCATTTGCTTGAGCATCTGTATAAACACGACGTTCAATAAGAGTTGATGTGCCATTACCATTGTCTTTTAGTTCATAAGCTTTTTCAGTAGGTAACGAATATTTACCTGTTGCACGGTTAAATTCCGCTTTAAGTGTAGTACCTGCCGCGTCAGTTACCATCGCAAATTCACGTTGGATGTTTGCTTTTACCTTATCAGTTGTGGCTTTTGTTACAATGTTATCGACACCAACATATTTTGTAGATTCTGGAGTCACTGATAAGTTAAGAGTTGAATCTCCTGTTGTTGAAGCCGCTCCTAACACCGCACCTTCTTGTAACGCAGTGTTTGTAGTACCTGCTGCAACTGTCCAGTTACCATCTTTAACTACAAGTTTTGTAACTGTTCCATCTGGCATTGTAATTTCAGCTTTGTTAGCTCCATTTGAAATTGTCACAGGTACAGTTGTTGCATAAGCTTCAACGTTCTTAACAGTAATTTTAGGCGCTACTGCAATTGTAATATTTTCATGAGCTTCTTGACCATACATATTCCAATCCATATTTCTCGCATTGGTTTTATTGTTATAGTCTTTTGCATAAACAGCCGCTGTGAAAATACCAGCTTCACTTGCTGTTCCAGTGATATCTCCAGTTTTTGGATCGTAATTTAATCCTGGTACAACATCGTTTATCGAAGTTTTGGTTCCTGTATAATTACCGTTTAAGGCAGTATGCGCTGTGACTGTTTGTGGTCCGTTCTCGGTATTTATTTTAGATCCATCAACTGCAGTGAAAGTTGCTCCACCTGTTTTTCCAGAAGCAGTTTTTGAACCGGCAACAACTTTTTCTCCACCATCTCTGTATACATAATCAGCTCTTTCATCACGAGTCATTCCATCGTTATCAACATATTTAATATTATGATTGACTTGATCGCCTATTGTTACTAATTTTGATTTTCCTTGAATAACTGGTGCAGATGAATCTTGCCATCCTATCCATCCAGCTGTTAAGTCTCTGAAAGTAACTTGTTGAGTAGCTCCGTCTTTTTCTACAGTTAGGATATAACGCATGTCATACACACCGTTTTGAAGAGTAGATGCTACATATCCTTCTACAGTATCTGTAGTTGGATTATAAGCTAATCCAGGAGGTAAGTTGCTCGCTTCAACTTTTGCAATTGTGTATCCTGCTGCAGTTGCCTCTGGTGATAAACTAAAACGTTTTTTTACATCTGTAAGATATACATAATGATTTCCTTGTTCAAAAGTATAACCATAGATTTCTGTAGCTAGATACTCATAAGCACCTCCTGCTCCCCATGGTGATTTCCCATTAGCTTTTCCTGTAGCACGAATTTTACCTTTCCATAATTCTGCTTCACGTCCAAGTTTTTGAGCTTCTGTTTTTGATAAAGGAATATCAGTACGACCACTTATCCCTGCTTGTCCACTATTAGCCGCAGGCACATCAGTGTTCTCAGATTGATATCCATGAACATAAACTTTATAGTTAGCATTACCATCTAGTTCTTTGTAAGATTTACCTGTAGAACCAAGAAATTCACCATTTTCTTTTCTTAGTTCTGTAGAAGCAGCTGTATACCCTTCATTAGCTGAAAGTGCTACAGCGAATTTTCCATCACGGCCAATACCGTTTCGTTTCAATTCATCATAAACTGCCTGAATAGAGTCGTTCAAACGGTTCAATTGGGCATCCACTTGTTCTTTTGTCAAGCTCTTATCTGCCAACAATTTGTTTGTTTCTGCTAGGACAGCTTGGTTTTTAGCAACTGCAGCTTCGATAGCAGCTTTACCCTCAGACGCAAGGTCCTTTTTATCCATTTCTGAATAAGCTAATTGACTGGTAACTTCTGCTTCAGATGCAACTTGACTCAAAACCTTAGTATCTACCGCTGGAGTTTCTTGTTTTTGATTAGCTGCTTCTTCTTTCTTGGCAGTTTCAGTAGCGTTTGATTCTACAAGAACTGTCATTAAAGCCTTGAGAGCTTCTGTTTGGCTATCTACTTCTGCTTGTTCAGCTGTTGGGTTGGCAAAAACTGATTTTGCAGTCGCTAAAACTTCCTTTGCTGCAGAGATAGCACTTGCATCTGCATTTTTAGCTGCAGCGATACGGTTTTCTAAGCTCGAAATCGCTTCATGGAGCGCCGTTTTATTAGCAGCAACCTTTTCAGCAGCTTTTTCTACAGCTTTTTCAGCAGTTGCTTTAGGAGCCTCTACTGTTGTTTCTTCTGCTGCTTGCTTAACTTCAGCTTCTTTTTGAACCGGAGCTTGATCCTTCTTATCCTCAACCTTATCAGTTAAGTCAGTTGCCTGTTTCACTGTAATGGCAGTCTCATCTACCTGCTTAGTTTCATTGGCAGATACTGCTCCATTTCCAAGGAACATCAAACCAGCCGCAATCGCTACGGATGCTGCTCCAAAGCTATATTTACGAATCCCATAACGGATGTATTTTTCTACTCTAAAATCTTGTTGTTGCTTGCCTTTCATCGAGACTAACAACCTCCTTTTATTTTCATCATGTTAGTTAAAAATTTCCAAAAAAATCCCTCAACAATTTCTTTACATAATCGAGAGGAGATTTTATCTAATTCACAATTAACATGTATATAAATAATATCACATCTTATCTCATTACACAAGATATTAGATTTATAATTTTTTAAAAAAATAACAATTTTCTAAGTAAAATTTAGGTAACATTTTACTTAGAATTATCAGCATTTTATAAGGATCATAATTTTTAAAATTGTGGCTTTTGTTCCTATTTTCTGAATATTTTCTACCCTCTTTTCATATTTAAATCTTCGTTAGTTTATATCAGTATTTTTGTATATTTATTTAAAACTAACCTTGTAAAACGATTGCTTTATCTCATTTTTATATATTTTCCTTTTATCATTTAACTTTAGAAAGACGATTGCAAAACTTTCTACCAACTTTTGAGGTTTTCCAAGATAGTTGAATAATGAAGTATAGTGAAATAAAACAAAAAAACGAGCACTTTCGCACTCGTTCTCTGATATAAACTACTGATTAAAGTGAGTTTACGTCAACTTTGATACCAACACCTTGAGTAGTTGTGATAGTCAAGTTTGTTACGTAAGTTCCTTTAGCTGTAGCTGGTTTTGCTTTTTGGATTGTTTCGTTGAAAGCTTTGAAGTTTTCAACCAATTTTTCAGCTTCAAATGATACTTTACCGATGATTGCTTGAACGTTACCTGCACGGTCAGCACGGTAAGTGATTTTACCACCTTTAGACTCTTCAACTGCTTTAGCAACATCCATTGTTACAGTACCAGTTTTAGGGTTTGGCATCAAGTTACGAGGTCCAAGGACACGTCCAAGACGTCCAACAAGAGCCATCATGTCAGGTGTAGCGATAACTACGTCAAAGTCCAACCAACCGTCGTTGATTTTAGCAACAAGGTCATCTTCACCAACGAAGTCTGCACCAGCAGCTTTTGCTTCTTCAGCTTTTGCACCACGTGCAAATACAAGAACGCGAGCTGTTTTACCAGTACCGTTTGGCAATACCATTGCTCCACGGATTTGTTGGTCAGCTTTTTTAACGTCAATGTTCAAGTTGTAAGCAACTTCTACAGTTGCGTCAAATTTTGCAAAGTTAGTTTCTTTTGCAAGTGCTACAGCTTCTTCTACGCTGTATGCTTTTGTGCTGTCGATTTTCTCAAGAGCAGCACGAAGTTGTTTGCTTTTTTTAGCCATTTTCTATTCTCCTTGTAAGTGGTTCAATCGATTTTCATCTCCCACGTCACTTCTCGAAATGATGAAGTCTTGCGGGTTATATAGGGATGTTATTGATTAGTCAACAACAGTGAATCCCATAGAACGAGCAGTACCTTCGATCATACGCATTGCAGACTCAATGTTTGCAGCGTTCAAATCTGGCATTTTAGTTTCTGCAATTTCTTGTACTTGTGCACGAGTAACTGTAGCAACCTTAGTTTTGTTAGGTGTACCTGATCCTTTTTCAACACCTGCAGCTTTTTTCAAAAGAACAGCAGCTGGTGGTGTTTTTGTAACGAAAGTAAATGATTTGTCTTCGTATACTGAGATAACAACTGGAATGATCATACCAGCTTGGTCAGCAGTACGAGCGTTGAACTCTTTTGTGAATCCCATGATGTTGATACCAGCTTGACCAAGAGCAGGTCCAACCGGTGGAGCTGGTGTAGCTTTACCAGCAGGGATTTGCAATTTTACAAGTTTTTCGACTTTTTTAGCCATTTTTAAATCCTCCTTTGTGGTTTTGGCGGTAATTAAAGATTTTTACCTCCCACAAGTATGCTTTACACATACTCATCTATTATACACTATTTATCTAGAATTGCAAGAGAAAAGTTTTTTATACTCAATGAAAATCAAAGAGCAAACTAGGAAGCTAGCCGCAGGCTGTACTTGAGTACGGTAAGGCGACGCTGACGTGGTTTGAATTTGATTTTCGAAGAGTATTAATCGACGTAATCTCCGCCTTCAAATCCATAGTATTCTTCCAAACTGAGACCACTGGCAGCTATTTCTTTGGCTTCTTTTCCGACATATCGAAGGTGCCATTCTTCAGCCATATAGCCTGTTTCTTTTTCTTTACCTTTTAGATAACGGACAACAAAGCCATAATCAGCTGCATGGTCCAAGAGCCATTGGGCCGCTTTTTCTTCTGTTACTAAATCACCATTTGTCCCAATCACATCAAAGGCTAAACCTGTCTGGTGTTCGCTATAGCCAGGTCGAGCAGAATAACGGTCAGCTGCTGCCTTCCCATCTTGGTTGACATAATCTTGATAGAGCTTGGTCTGAGTTTCATAACTTCTAAAACCACTGTAATGATCGCTAATTGGGAAACCTGCCTCTTGCATAGCTTTGATGAGTTTGACCAACTCAGCCTTGGCTGTTGGATTTTCCCCTGGATTGTAGTCTTTTGACAATGGGTAGTGTTTATTGGCTACGATGATTTCATCGTATTTCCCTTGGATGCTGTAGTAGTCTCCTTTATTAACCACTTCTGCTTTTTTCTGAGCAGCTCCTTGAGACTTACTTCCGACTGTTCCATCAGCTTTAGCTGTTTGTTCTGTCTTAGCTGCGCCATCTTCATTTTTTGTTTTTTCTTGTGAACAAGCCGCTAGACTCAAGGCTAGCAAAGCTGTCAAGATAAGGTATCTTTTTTTCATTTCTACTCCTTTATTTCTAATAGTTTATCTACTTCTAACGATAAACGTTTGACTAATCTTTTAATCTCATCCGGTTTTGCTTGGCAGGTTTCTGCTGCCATTTCTTCAAAAGGAACCCACCAGACTGGACCACGTCCATTGAGACCGTGACCATTCATGTCACCTCTTCGTCTAGGAAACAGATGCCAATGAAGATGGGCATCGCCATTTCCTAGCAGTTCGATATTCATTTTCTCAGCAGCAAAGGCCTTGGCAACTGCCTCTTGGACCACACTCATTTCTTCTAGAAAACGGAGTCTTGTCTCCTTTTTCAAATGGTGCAATTCGGTGACATGTTCCTTGGCTAGAAAGAGACTATAGCCTGCAAAATACTGGTGGTCTCCAATCACAAGATAGCCTGTTTCCAACTCTTTGACAAAATAGGGATTTTCTCCCTTCTTGATGAGCTCAATTCTCTTGCAAATCAAACACATATTAGTCTACCAATGCGCTCTTAAGATAAGCATCAACCATACGTTCCGTTGCGACCACCGAGTCAATATGAGTACGCTCATAAGAATGACTAGACTCGATACCAGCACCGAGAAGGGCGTGTTTGACTTCTGCCCCTGCAGACATAGCTGCTGAAGCGTCCGAACCATAAAATGGATAGATATCCAGCTTAAATGGAATATCTTGCTCTTTAGCCAAAGCAACCAAATGTTGACGGAAGTCATAGTGATAAGGCCCAGAAGCATCCTTGACACAGATAGACACTGTATATTCGTCTGTTTGCTGGTCATCTCCCATAGCTCCCATATCTACAGCCAGATATTCGACTACCTGAGCAGGAATATTAGAGTTAGCACCGTGTCCCACCTCTTCAAAAACTGAAAAAGCAAAATGGGTTGTTACAGGCAATTCAATCTTCTCTTCCTTATAAATACGAAGCAGGTTAAGCAAAATTGCTGCACTGACCTTATCGTCCAAATGACGAGACTTGATAAAACCTGTCTCTGTCACGACAGTTCGGGGGTCAAAACTGATAAAATCACCGACCTCAATCCCAAGAGCACGAGTTTCTTTTTCACTAGTTACTTTGGCGTCCAAACGCACTTCCATATTGTCTTGCGTGCGTTCTGCAGTTCCTGCATCCTTGTAGACATGACAAGAAGTTTGGTGAATGAGGATGGTTCCTGATACCTTTTGACCTGTGCTGGCCACATGAACGGTACAGTTTTCACCTTCAATCATGTTCCAAGGAAAACCACCGATACGGTCCATTTTGAGACGGCCGTCCGGTTTGACAGCACGAACAATAGCACCAAGCGTATCCACATGGGCAGTCACATAGCGATGCTCTTCATCATTTTGACCTTTGATGGTCACATTGACACCGCCCTTAGCTGTGCGAACCGACTGGTAACCAAAACCTTCTAGAGTCTTGACTAAATAGTCCGAAATCTCACGAGTGAAGCCCGTTGGCGACGCAATGGCGGTCAGTTCTTTGATATATTCTACTGTTTGATTCATTTCTTCACCTCTTTTGCTACCTATTATAACACATTTATCATCGGATAAAAAAAGAAAATCACTCCTGCAGACTTGGCTACAAAAGTGATTTTAATGATTATTCCATTTCAAAAACATCGCTTTCTTGCTTGTTTGGTAGAACCAATGAGAGCAAGATTCCGACAACGGCTGGTACTAACCATGGGAGTGATGCCTTGGCAAAAGGAAGGGCGTTGACAAGATTCGCAAGAAACTCAACCTTAAACGAGCTTCCTAGTACGCTTGCAATAGCAATAGCTGTAACCACAGCAATTGTCAACTGCATACCTGGTTTTGAAAGAGCTACAAATTTGTTAACAATGACAATCATAACGATAGCAATCGTGATTGGGTACAAGATAACCAGTACTGGAATGGAGTACTTGATAATCGCATCAAGACCCAAATTGGCAATGGCAAATCCAATCAAGGTAAAGGCTGTCGCATAAACCTTGTAGCTGATTTGTGGGAAGCGCTCATTAAAGAACTCAGCTGTAGACACAATCAAACCAACCGTTGTTGTGAAGCAGGTTACGGTAACCATAGCTGCAAGGAAGAGTTGAGCTGTTGAGCCAAAGATTTCTTGAGTCGCTTGTGACAAGATGTAAACACCAGGTGTTCCACCCTTCATCGCTTCAGCTGGTACTGGGAAATGATTTCCAAGGAAACCTAAACCGATGTAAAGAGCGCTGAAGGCAAGGGCAACAACGATACCAACAACCCAAATAGTTGAAATGTATTCTTTCTTACTTGAAAATCCAAGTTGTTTCAAGGTTTGAACTGCGATTACGCTAAAGGCAACTGAGGCAAGGGCGTCCAAGGTATTGTAACCTTCTAGGAAACCTGTACCAAAGGCAGAAGCTTGATAAGCAGTTGAAGCAACTTGAGGACTGGTTCCACCGTATTTGAAAGCTCCCAGAACAACCAAGATAACAATCAAAATCGCAAAGACTGGAGTTAAAATACGGCCGATACGGTCCAAAATTTTTGATGGATTAAGCGAAATCAAATAGGCTGCTGCAAAATACAGAACTGTAAAGACAATCAAACCAAGACCTTTATTTGCATCCGACAAAAGAGGACTAATCCCTACTTCGTAAGCTGTTGTAGCTGTACGTGGGATAGCAAAGAATGGACCGATTGACAAATAAAGAACTGAGAGGTAAAGAGTCGCAAACCAAGGCGCTATCTTTGTTGAAATCTCGTAGATATATCCTTTAGGATTTAGCGTTCCAATAATAAGAGTCAAGACGGCGATACCAACGCCTGAAAAGACAAAACCTGCGATGGCAGGAAGAAAATGTTCTCCAGATAGAGCACCTAGAGAAGGCGGAAAAATCAAGTTCCCCGCACCAAAAAATATTCCAAACAGGAGTAAACCTGTTAGGGCACCTTTTTTAGCCATGAAAATCTCCTTCATATTTATAAAATACTGACCTAGTATATCATGAATAGGAGTATGAAAAAAGCTTCACGAAGTAAATATTGAATGTTTTCAAGATTCTCAAAAATGAGAATTGTCTAAAAATAACATCCCCTACCCAGTCCACGCCAAGTAGGAGAAAATTCTAATGTTTATACTCTTCGAAAATCTCTTCAAACCACGTCAGCGTCGCCTTACCGTACTCAAGTACAGCCTGCGGCTAGCTTCCTAGTTTGCTCTTTGATTTTCATTGACTATAAAATAGTTTTAATTCTTTTTTTCAAATCTGGCACCACTTCTGACTCAAACCAAGGATTTTTGGCCATCCAGATTTGATTTCGCGGCGAGGGGTGAACTAGTGGAAAATAGGTTGGCAAGTAGTTCTGGTAATGTTTTACCCGTTCTGTCACCTTGCCACTGATTTTCTCCTTTAAATAGTAGGCCTGGGCATATTGTCCAATCAAGAGGGTCAATTGGATATCTGGTAATTCTTGCAAGAGCTGTGGATGCCATTTTTCAGCAAATCCAGTTCTCGGTGGCAGGTCACCTGACTTACCATGCCCTGGAAAGTAAAAATCCATAGGCAGAACAGCAAAATATCCTGAATTGTAAAAGGTATCTTCATCCACACCTAGCCAGTCGCGCAAGCGCTCACCACTCTTATCTTTCCAGTAAAGGCCTGCTTCTTGGGTTTTAAGTCCAGGTGCCTGACCGATGATATTGATGCGAGCAGTCTTTGGCGCTGCAAAGAGAGGCTCAATGCCACGCTCTGTATAGCTGACATTCTGCGGATCTGCCATAATAGCCTGTTTGATTCTTTCAATTTGAGACATCTACTTTCCCTCCAAAAAGAAGTCCAAGCATAACATCTCAGACTTCTATCGTTTTATTTGATCAATTCGTAAATAGCTTCGGCATAGATTGCTGCTGCTCGGAAGAGATCGTCCAAGGCGATAAATTCATTGGCTTGGTGCATGGTGTCAATTGAGTCTGGGAACATGGCACCGTAGGCAACACCTCGTTCTAGCAAGCGACCAAAGGTTCCACCACCGATGACTTGCTCGTGACCTTTAAGACCAGTTTGTTTTTCATAAACATTCAACAAGGTTTGCACAAGTGGATCTTCCATTGGCACATAGTGAGGCGTGTGACCGTGTTCAGAAAGGCTAACAGAAGCAACTGGCAAGTTTTCAAGGATTGACTTGATTTGTTCTGGACTTGTTCCTTTTGGATAGCGGATGTTAAGGGCAATGGTATTGTCAGCGCCTGTTTCGTCAAAGCGGAAGACACCGGCATTCATAGAAAGAGCACCCATCTTTTCATCCACATGAGCAATCTTGAGATTTTCACCCTCATGGTCGTTCAAGAGAATTTTACCAGCGATGTCAAGGTAGTCTTTGGCTGGACCAGCAAAGTCAAACTGGCTAAGTAAGAGGGCTAGGTAAGTCGCACCATTGACACCTGAAGCAGGCATAGCACCGTGGGCTGATTTACCAATGATCGTCACCTTGTATTGGCCAGCTTCTTCTTGGAGTTCTCCTCTAAGTTTGTGTTCTGCAACAAAGGCATCTAGTTTAGCTTGCAAGTCAGCCAAATCACCTGAAACGACTGCTGTTGCTGATTCTGGTACCATATTTTCACGCAGTCCACCTGTGAAGCTATGAAGACGAGCGGCACCATTGTTTTCTCCTGCAAAGTGGAGGTATTCCGTGATATTTCCTTTTTCACCATTGATGATAGGGAATTCAGCGTCTGGAGAGAAACCAAAGTCTGGTTTTGCAAGTCCTACGTGCTCGAAATAGTAGTCCATGTCTGCCCAACCTGATTCTTCATCTGTTCCAACGATGAAACGAACTTTCTTAGAAGTTGGAAGTCCCAATTCTTTGATGATTTTCAAACCATAGTAACAAGCTGTTGTAGGTCCCTTGTCATCTGAAGCCCCACGCGCATAAAGGCGACCGTCTTTGATAGTTGGTGTGTAAGGGTCTGTGTCCCAACCGCTACCAGCTGGAACCACGTCCATGTGGGCAAAGATACCGAGAACTTCTTCTCCTTCACCAAACTCAAAATGTCCTGCATAGTTGTCAACATTTTTAGTTGGGTAGCCATCGCGGTCTGCGATTTCAAGGAATTTTTCCAAGGCTTTTACCGGCCCAGGTCCAAATGGATGCTCAGCATCAGCCTTGCTATCGTCACGTTCTGAGTTGATTTCCAAAAGGCTAAACAAGTCAGCCAAGAGGTCTTCTTTGCGTTTTTCTACTTCTGCTGTAAAATCAATTGCTGTCATTTTTTTCTTCTTTCTATCTTTTCTCGATGATTTCATCTACTGGCAAGCGGTAGCTTGGTTCCAATTTTTCATCCGTGTAACCCACTGTAATCAAGAGTTCTGGGCGGAAGCGGTCTTCGATTTCCAAAACTTCGTTGACTTTTGATTTGTCAAAACCAAGAATCAGATTTGATCCGATTCCCTGATCTGTAAGAGCCAAAACCAAGTTCATAGCAACCAAACCTGCATTGAGGGCTAGGTAGTCGCTGACTTGTTGTTCATTGTAACGGGCAAATTCCGCAGGTAAATTCTTCATGAAATATTGAAGTTGTTCTTCAGAAAAGTTATTAGCACCACCAACTCGGGCAATCTTACGAGCACGTTTAGACAAATCTGTGTCTGTAAACAAGGCAATAGTTACAGGCGCTGATGATACCTGTTCAAAGTTTGAACCGTAAGCCAATTTTGCCAGTTCGGTATTTTTCTCACGTACTACCACAAATTTCCAAGGTTGGCTGTTGTGGGCACTTGGTGCCAAGGTTGCAATTTCGATAGCCGTACGCACATCTTTTGGATCAACTGGCTTATCAGTGAAATGCTTAGTCGTATGACGTTTTTTATTTAATTCAAGAAATTTCATAATCGATTTCCTTTTCTAATTCTACTACTTCCATTCTACCATATTTTGAAAGAGCTTGCAGAGATTTTTCATAGAAAGAAATTGGAACAAGGATAAGCAACCGAATGAAGAAAACCATTTAAAACAGGAATCCCCTCATCCAGTTCCAATTAATTTTCAGTTACTTAAAGAAACTAGTCTATCTTATATTATGACTTTATAGCCTCCAAGAAATCCTTCACATCCTCTACATACCCATGCTTTTCTATTAAGCTTGCTAATAGTTCCAGATTGTGCCCCTGATAGTTATCGTCACGACGCAGTTCTTCATACATTTCGATAAAGGGAAGCCCCTTGGACTTGGCCAATTCCAACTCCGCTTCATAATCATAAGCGACTTTACGAAATAGGATATTTACCAATTCCCCATCTTCAACTTCTATCACGGCATACTGGGCACGGTGATTTTTTAACGCCTCCCAATTAAAATAGGGCATGCCAATCGACCCTGGATTGATGATTTGTTGCCCTTGACTGCCGTAACGAAGCAACTGCTTGTGGACATGACCATAGACTGCCACGTCGGTTTCCGCATCTAGCAGTTGGTCAAATTTATCTGTATCATTCCCAACCAGTAGATCCCCACCATAGTTTTTGTCAGGTAAATTATGAGAGATAGAAAAGCGCAGCCCCTCAACTTCTTTCTTTTCCAGCAAAGGCAAGCTTCGTAGCCAGACAATCGTTGCAGGATCCATTCGCTCCATCAAAAACTGGGTCATGCGCATTGACTGGATTTCTCGCGGATCTTCCAAACCATATTCGCCATCCAAGGCCTCAAGGACACGATCATCCCAATTGCCTCGAACACTGGCTGTGATAGGAAGGTCCTTTAGCAGGGCTACCAAGTCACTTGCACCTGGACCGGGAAGAAAAATATCTCCCAGAAGCCAGTATTCACTGACTCCTTGATTTTTAGCATCTGCAATCACTGCTTCTAAAGCCGTCGCATTTCCATGAATATCTGATAAAATTGCGATTTTATGTTTCATTGTGGTTTCCTTCCGTTTGGTAATCTACTCTTTCTTCCGCCACTTGAGCTAATTCCACTGCTTCCTGCGGGTTCAACTTTCTCTGAACAGCTTCTGCGACTGTTCTTGGTACCCCAACTTCGACAATCTCATCCACACTGGCTTCCTTGATTTTTGTCAGAGACTTGAAATGCTTCATGAGATTCTGCTTGCGTTTAGGTCCCAGCCCTTCAATTCCATCCAGTTGTGATGAAAAGGAATTTTTGGATCGCAGTTGACGGTGGAAGGTGATGGCAAAGCGGTGCACCTCATCCTGAATACGCTGGAGGAGGAAAAACTCCTGAGAATTGCGAGACAACTCCACCACCTCAAGCGGATTTCCAAAGAGCAATTCATGGGTTTGGTGCTTGTCATTCTTTTGCAGACCTGCAATGGGAATATCCAAACCCAGCTCCTCTTGGATGACCTGCTTAGCGATATTGACTTGACCTTGTCCTCCATCAATCACAATCAAATCTGGAGGAGTCAAACCGTCTCGTTGAACTCGACCATAGCGTCTGCGAATGACCTCTCGCATACTAGCATAGTCGTCTGGCCCGACTACGGTTTTTATCTTGTACTTACGGTAATCCTTCTTACTAGGCTTGCCGTTAACAAATACCACCATAGCAGAAACAGGGCTAGTTCCCATGATATTGGAGTTATCGAAGGACTCAATGCGAACTGGAGTTGGAATTTGTAGGAGTCGTCCTAGGTTTTCAATAGCCCCTTGAGTCTTTTCGACAGATTTTTCTAGCAGGTTAAATTTCTGCTCCAGACTAACACGGGCATTTTTTATAGCTAGATTGACCAGCTGTTTTTTCTCTCCACGCTGGGGCTTGAGAATCTTAGTATCCACCAAGGCCTTGACGGCTTCTTCATCAATATCAAGCGGAATCAATACCTCACTGGGAACTAGGTGAGATTTTTCTTGATAAAATTGTCCCACATAGGTCAAGAAGTCTTCATCCGGATCATTGTAGTAGGGGAAGAGATTGACATCGCGCTCAATGAGCTTACCCTGACGGACAAAGAAAACCTGGACACACATCCACCCCTTATCCACATAGTAGCCAAAGACATCCCGATTTTGGAGATCCTTAGCCATGACCCGTTGCTTGGTTCGAAGCGTTCCAATGGCCTGAATGAGGTCACGGTATTCCGCCGCACGTTCAAATTCCATAGTCTGGGCTGCCGTTGCCATCTTGCCCTTTAGGTCATTAATGATTTTGTCATCTTGCCCTTTTAGGAAGTCAGAAACCTCCTGAGCCATGGACTTGAAATAATCCTCATCCTTCTTACAGATAGTATGGGCCATACATTGGCCGATATGGTAGTAAAAACAGACCTTAGACGGTGGATTGGTACACTTACGAAAAGGAAAAATCCGATCCAGCAGCCGCTTGATTTCATTAGCTGCCCCCACATCTGGATATGGACCAAAGTAGAGACCTCCGTCCTTTTTGACCTGACGGGTAATAATCAAACGAGGATAGCGTTCATTGGTGATTTTGATGAAGGGATAGGACTTATCATCCTTGAGCATGATATTGTACTTGGGCTTGTTTTCCTTGATTAGGTTGATTTCTAGGAGAAGTGCCTCAATATTGGACTCCGTAACGATAAATTCAAAATCCACAATTTCAGACACCAAGGCCTCTGTTTTGGTATCATGACTTCCACGGAAATAAGATCTCACGCGGTTACGCAGATTTTTAGCCTTTCCCACATAGATAATGGTGCCGTTTTTATCCTTGTGAATGTAGCAACCAGGGCTGGTCGGCAAGAGCTCTAGTTTTGATTTAATCAAGTTGTTCATAGTTCCATTATAGCAAAAAAGTAGGGAAAAATAGTCCCCTACTCATTAGTCTCATATATTTTTCGGAGGTTTGTGACATCCTCTTCCTGGATACCATAAAAGGAACCTGCTGGTTGCATGACAGACTTCTCATCTGTATGGTCCAAGCCAATCGCATGACCCAACTCATGTTCTGCCGTATGGACAATGCGCTCATAGGAATAGCCATAGTCAGGATTGGACAGATAATAATGATTCAACCGAACCGTTACAGACAAAAATTGTCCCGTCAAGAGATTAGTCTGACTTTCCGCCTCTCCTGCCACAGGAGTACCTCCGTCATTCATCTCCGTAGCCAAGATATCTGCCTTGCTGGCCTCAGTCACGATTTCAAAATTAAAAGCACCCGTTTGATTCCAATTCTGAATCGCTTCTACATAAGCTTCTTGAAATCCTGAATCCATCTGCGGATCTAGGTAAATACGAGCAGAAGCCTGCGGCCACCTTCCTTCAGAGTGTTGGTGGCTATCTGTCTGGTTCAACTTAGGCAGTTGCCCTGTTTTTTCCCATTGGTCGATACTTTGTTGACCAATTTTTACTGACCGTTCTGCTTGCTTTAGCGCTCCTTGAAAATCTCCGTTAAGATACCAGAGAAGTCCAAAAGCAAAAGCACACAAAAGAAAAGCTATCCAAACCAGGCGCCAAAACAAACGCCACACAAAAGAAAAGAAAGCCCCTATCAAACGAAAAATCCAGCGCATGTCCCTCCACCTTTCTAGCAAATAAAGTCTATTTTACTAAAACAAGCTGAAAGAAAGCTAAAGACCAATTTTCTTATCTTAGCGTCCTAATATTTTTTTGAGTAACTGAATAGCTTTATATTTTAGGGGAGATGGATAATAACGGAAAGTTCCTGCTTTACGTACAATATAACCATTAAAATTTTGTTTAAAACGTAAAACACCATCACTACCATCAAAAATCCCTTGAATCCCTAGAAAGTTGTATTTAGGGATCCCACGTTTTATGCTTTCCAACATAACATATTTCTGAAGCAAAGCTGGTGCATAAAATTTATTAAACTCAGTATAGGAACCACTAAAAAGATAGGTCGTTTCTTGAGGCATATAAATAAATAAACTACCTGCTAAGACAAGATCTTTCTCTCCATATTTTTTAATCAACTCTCGTGCTTCTGCTTTTCGAACTTCAAAGCTTTCATACTGCCTAGCCAACTCTTTGTGTTCTTTTTTCTTTTGTGCAGAATCTGGATATTGTTCTAATAAGAGTAATGAGGTAGCTATTTTTTCAGATAATTCTTTTTGCTTATGTATTAAATTTTGTATATATTCTCCTAAATTTAGAATAGCAATTACAAACTCGGCTTTTTCTCCAAAAGAGTCATAAAAATGCTCATAATATTCTAAACTTTTATCACTATATTCTCGACGTTCAGAGGTTGTTTTTGTTATATCTTTAAAAATTGAAAGTTCTTCACGATTTAATTTTTTCAACTGAATACCAAATGTATCAGCCTTTTTCACCAAAGCTTTCCCCTTTTTACTAAAACTGTTAAGCAAGGTCTTTTCAGTTAGCTCATTCAAATCTTTACAATATAACCAATCCGGTTCTCCACCTGGGTAACCTGTTTTTAAACCATCAAATTGATAACCTAAATCAGTCAAATCTTGAATAATACTTTTTTTCTCAGCATCTATTGGATTACCTTCACCATCAAAAGTTTGATAAGTTTCATAAGGTTTTACAAGCAACTCTAATACACCATTTTGCTTGGCATATTCTTTTAACTCCGCATAAAAAACTGGGAGAGCATCTTGTTGGGTATAAATCGGCCCCGAATTGATCTCCATATGTAGGCCACCCAGCATGGGCAAGCTATAAACCAGAGCTGCAACTTGAATTTCTCCTTCTTGTTTCAATGCAAGATAAACAATTCGAGCCCCTCTTTTTTCTAACAAGTCCCCCATCTGGACAGATTGCATAAAAGAACGAGAAGAGACCTGATCAGAATAAGCTTGAAATTCTTCTTTTGTGAGTGTAATTAATGCCATGTACTTACCTTCTATGATGTTTTGTTCTTAATGCCTTGCGAAAATCAAGAGCGATTCTTAACAGAGAATAAAGAGGATGGGTGGGCATTGTAAACTCACCCAAGTATTCTTCAATCGTTGGATTAAATTTTTCCTTAAAATGGTAAAGTCCACCATTGAGAGAGTTTTCAACACCACCTAAATTTTGCCACACCATACCTCGCTCAAAGGCATAGCGAGCTGTTTCATACCAAGTTAAAATTGGTGCATTATAACGTTTAAAAGCATCATCCATACCAGCATATAGATTAACAGAGGTATTACCAAATTCCAAACTCAAAGTAGCTGCTAAAGGAATGTTTGATTTTTCTTCATTCAGATATCTCTGCAAGAAATCTCTTTCTTCTACCAAACGCTCTTTTTCCTTCTTCTGGGCTTCTACTTTTGAAGTTCGAGTCGACTCAGTAAACGCCTCTTCCAACGCTAAGTTTTTCGCTAACTGTTCTTCTAATTCTCGTAAACGCTTAGCGATATCCAGAGTAGCCAGCGTAATGTAGGCCTTGTCCTTAAAATTATCTAACAATTTTTTATAATAGGCTTCATTCCTCAAATGGATATCTTTTCGCTTCTCAGTTTTTTTCATCAAAAACGAGAAAGATTCTAACAATTCATCTCTACCAATCTGAATCTCTACACCCTTATTTCGAGCGGATCGAATAGCTTGTTTTGTTGACTTGCAAAGTTTATCTTCTGTAAAATTTTCCTTGTATACTTTTGCCTGAATACGAGGCTGAATGGTATCTCCCATTCCATCGGTCTTTCCTGACCACCTTACTCCCATTCTTTGCAAATTTTCAATAATAGCCATATTTTCAGGATATTCTATTTTTTCATGCTTGATTGAACTTTGCGATAGGCAAATACTTGGGTCAAAAATCACAAAAATCGCTCTCTTGCTTCGAGCATAGGACTTAATGGATTGAAGAACAAAGTTCAAGAGTTCAGCATCCTTATAATCTAATACAGGACCTCTTGGGATATAAAACATTCTATAGCCTAGAGGAAGAGTTTTAATCAAAATACTAGCTGTAGCCAGTAATTTATCTCCTCGGTAGGCGCCAAACTTTTCATGTTGCCAATCAGACTTAACCTCTTCCCAAGCACTACTTTGTAATACATTGACTAATTCATGTTCTTTAACAAACTGATCATATTCTAATGTGGGAATGCCAATTTGATAACGATACATCTCTTACTCTCTTTCCAACAATAATAGAATTTAACTACTATTCTACTATTTTTGTTTAGAAAGTCTAGTAAAAACATATTTTAGTTTCTATTCCATAGAAGACATGGTTATTGAAAGAGTAATACAAACTAAACTAGCTTAATCTCTCTTCTAATTTGAAATCGATTGGTAGGGTTGCTAAGAACCGTTCCAATTGTTTTTCCCAGTAGTACCATTCGTGAGTTCCAGCACTATGGCTATAGGTCACATCAAATCCCAGTTTATTGAGATTTTTCACTGCGAGATTATTGGCTTCGTACAAGAAATCCTGCTCGCCACACCAAGCCCAAAGTTTGGTCTTTTTATCCGATTTTTTAGCCAGACTTTCTAGAGAATAAGGACTAGTTGTCCAATCTTTAATCTCCCCAAAAACACCTCTCCAGTAAGCTGGTGTTCCCAAATCTTGGCTTTCAGGAGAAAAATCTTGAAAACTAAGCGCACCTGAAAAGCTAGCTGCATGAGAAAAACGATTTGTAGCAAGAGCCAATTTGAAACAGCCATAGCCTCCCATAGAGAGGCCAGCGATAAAGGTCTTTTCACGCTTGCTAGTCATATTAGGGAAGAAGCGTTTCAGAACCTGTGGCAATTCCTCTGCTAGAGCTGTGTAATAGTCAAAACCATATTGGGTATCGGTATACCAACCGTTGCTGGTATTGGGCATAACAACGATGAGATTGGTTCCTCGGAGTAAGCGTTCTACGTTGGTCCGCTTGAGCCAACTATTATGATTACCAGACATCCCGTGCAAGAGGTACAAGACTGGAATGTCTTTACAATCTGGTTCTTCCACTCGATTAGCATCAGGATAGAGGACATTCACTCCCCACTCCATATCCAAAACTTGTGAGTAATACTCGATTTTCATTACTGCCATAATTTTTCCTCTATTTTTCTATAAGAAAAAGCCGAAATTCGACTTTCTCTCCGTTTATTTCATCGCTTATTTTGCTTCCATGACTACTGGTAAAATAGCTGGACGACGCTTAGTTTGATCAAAGAGATACTTGGTCAGATTATCACGAACCTTCCCTTTAAGATCTGCCCAGTCAAAGTCATCTCCTTGAAGATAGTCTTCTACCGTCTGATTAATCAATTCTGAACTTTCACGGAGAATATCACGGCTCTTCTTGAGATAAACAAATCCACGCGTGTGAACACGAGCCTTGGCCACAATTTTCTTCTCACGACGGTTAACGGTGATTGCGACGATGAAAATTCCATCTTCTGACAAGACCTTACGGTCACGAAGAACCACATTACCAACATCACCAATGGCATTCCCGTCAATCAAGACATCCCCTGCCGAAACCGCGCCAGCTGGGACAAAATCGCCATTCTCATAAGCCATGCTTGTTCCCTTTTTAGGGATGAAAATGCGTTCTGGCAACATACCTACTGCCATAGCAGCCTTAGCATGAGCATCCAACTCACGGTATTCTCCTTGAATTGGGAAGAGATACTTGGGTTGCAAGAGGTTAATCATCAACTGCAAATCACGCGCATTTCCGTGACCTGACACACGCAAGCTTTGAGTGATCAGTTTGACAACCCCGCCAGCTTGGTAAATCATGTTCTCCACACGCGCCATGACCGCCTCTTTGGCGATAGACGGAGTCGTTACGATATAGACCAAGTCACCATCCTTAATTTCCACATAACGGTGACGACCAATCGACATCTTGCGAAGACCGTTGATAGGCTCACCCATACGGCCTGTCTCAAGAATAATCAACTCATGGTCCTCAAAACGAGACATATCTTTTGGTTTAATCAAAAGACTTTCGTTAGCTAGAGACAATTTCTTAAGACGAATAGCAGTGCGGACGATATTTTCAATATCGAATCCTGTCAAGACCACACGACGGCCTGTTGCATCCGCAGCGTCAAACACCTGCTGGATACGAGAGAGGTTGCTGGCTACTGCTGCAACAATGATACGACCATCCCAGTCCGAAATGGTTTGAGTGATCTCGTCCCCAACTTCACTTTCGCTAGCCACTTGGATATTACTGTCCGCATTGGCTGAATCGCTAAGAAGAGCTAGAACTCCATCACGACCGATTTCTGCCAAACGAGCAAAGTCTGTGGCATAAGATTCACTAGCTGTCTGGTCAAATTTGAAGTCACCTGTATAAACGATGCTACCTTCAGCTGTCTTCAAGACCACACCCAGACTTTCTGGGATAGAGTGGGTCGTACGGAAGAAGGACACCACAGTCCCGCCAAAATCAATCTCCGTATCCTCATCGATAACATGAAAATCATTAAATTTCTTAACTGTGTCATTTCCTTTGACAAAGAGTTTTGCCAACTCAATGGTCAACTCAGAGCCAAATACAGGTACCTTGGCTTCAGCCAAGAGATAAGGCAGAGCACCAATGGCATCCGCATGGCCGTGGGTCAAGAAGACCCCAGCGATACGATCGCTATTTTCAAAAAGATAGTCCATATTGGGAATGACCACGTCCACCCCTAGTTGTTCATTTTCAGGGTATTTCAGACCTGCATCCAAAACGAAAATAGACCCATCGATTTCAGCGATATACATATTTTTCCCATTTTCACGGACACCGCCAAGTGTTGTTAAACTGATATTACTCATTTTTCCTCCGAAAGCTTAGTTTATCTTGATTATAGGGTTACTTACCCTCTTATTCTAAAAGCACTACTTTTAGCCGAATCTTTTCCTACCATTATACCATTTTTTTAATGATTTTCAAAATGAAGATTTGTTTTCAAAAAAGAGCTGGTTTCCCAACTCTTTCCTATCATCTACTCTTTTTCCATTAAAAAGTCATAAATTTCTTGCACGGTACCCAGCGCCATCATTTCTTGGTCTTTGACGGTTTGTTTGAGATTTTGGTAAATCTGACTCTCAGCTATATCACGCTTTTCAGCCTCTTTATTCACTGTCATGACACCATTTTTAATCATCACAAAGCCTAGCTCTTCAAATACTTGAATCATCTTGACTAGCAAGATTTGTTGGATATTGAGATAAGTAGCCAAATCCTTCAGTTTGTAGCGAATATCAAACTCTGGGAACTGGTAGATAGTCTTGTACAATTTTGCAAACTGCTCTCTAGTCCCATATCCCGTCAGATAGTAGGCCTTATCAATGTCATTTTTGAAATAGACCGCAGAGAAATTCTGCTTTTGAAAAATGGTCTTTAGCAGGGTCATATCCTCAGGAATTGTTTTCACAACAACCGCTTCACTAGTCACTAAATCTGGCACTTCTCCAGCAAAATCCAAGACTGGAACTCCCTCTGGCAAGGTGGCATTCTTTCCACGGATGTTAAAGAGCTGAACACCCTCCACGCGTGCATCCACCATCATCAACTGGAGGGCAGTTTGGCCATTCCATTGATTGACAGACAATTTGACTGCCAACTCTAGATTCTTGGTTTGAGCAAATTCTGTTGCCCATCTACCTTGACCGAAGGCCACCACTTCAAAACTAGCCTCACCCTTAGAAATTTTCAGCTTGAGATGGGCATTGCCTGCCCCCATGGTACGGGCACTTTCGACCTGAAAATCCTTGATATAAAAGACGGGTTTCTGGTTGTCCATTCCAAAGGGAGCTAAACGTTCAAAGTTCTTGACTGTTTCAAGACTCAAAGTCTCCAAATCCAGCTCTTCATCTAGATTTAACTTGTTCTTACCTCCAGCATCTGCGCCTTTTTCACGGACATAATCTTCCAAGACCTGAGATAAATCTGAAAGTTTCTCAACTTCCAGCTTCATACCCGCTGCACCAGCATGGCCACCAAAGGCGATAAAGAGGTCGCGATGGGGATCTAGGGCTTCAAAAATATCGACCGCTTCCACACTACGAGCACTTCCCTTGGCACGACCGTCTTCTATATTAAGAACGATGACTGTCTGTCCCAATTCTTCCAACAAACGACCAGCCACGATTCCTAGAACCCCAGGATTCCAGCCTTCCTTGGCCAAGACCTGGACCTTCTTCTCAGAATCCACCATGGTCTTTGCTTCTTCATAGATAGACTGGACAATTTCCTTGCGCTCTTCATTTTTCTGGTGAATCATGAGAGCAATCTCATGCGCCTCATCATCATCAAACCCAGTCAGCAAATCAATGGCAGGATTGGGATCATCCAAGCGGCCCAAGGCATTTAAACGAGGGGCAATCTGGAAACCGACTGTCTCTTCTGTCACTTCATTAGCAGCAATCCCAGCTATGTCCAGCATTTCTTGTAGGCCAATACGCTGAGTATGCCCCAACATTTCCAGACCATACTGAACCAAGATACGATTTTCATCCGTCAGACTCACCATATCTGCAATGGTTCCGATTGCAACCAAATCCAGTAGTTCCACTTGCACTTCTTCTAAAAGGGCACAAGCCAGCTTGAAGGCCACTCCACAACCAGCCAAATATTTGAAAGGATAGTCCGCATCAGGATGTTCAGGATGGACAATAGCATAGGCATCTGGTAAGGTTTCAGGCATAGAATGGTGGTCAGTCACAATGACATCTACTCCCATAGACTGGGCCAATTCAATAGCCTCATGACCAGCAACTCCATTATCCACTGTCACAATCAAGGAAATTCCTTCTTGCTCGATAAAATATTTGTAAACACTGGCATTAGGTCCATAACCGTCGGTAAAACGATTGGGCAGATAAACCCGGCACTCAGCACCAAGCTGTTCCAAACTTTCCTTAACAATCGAAGCCGAAGTCATACCATCCGCGTCATAATCACCGTAAACGAGGATATTTTCCCCTTCTTCAATGGCCTGACGAATCCGTTCCACTGCCTTGTCCATATCATGGAGCAGATAAGGGTCGTGCAAGTCCTCCAAGGAAGGTTCTAAAAACTTCTTCAGACTTTCTTGGTTCTGAATCCCTCTTTCAAATAATAACCGAGCCACCTCAGGACCCAATCCAGCCTTCTTGGCTATCTTTGTAAAATCCGCATCTTCTACCTGCGGGGCAAACTGCCATTCATAAGTAGGTGTTATCAAAAAGACATCCACTCTTTCTAAGAATTCTATTGCTTCATTATAACATGATTTAGGCTTTTTCTCTATCCTGATTGCTTTCTACAAAAATTTTACTAACTTTTTTCTGATATGATTTGACAAGACAAATCTTTTGGTGTAGAATCATGTTATAAAATCTAACACAAAGGAGATTCCTTATGGCTTTAGTAGAATTTGAACACGTCGAAAAATATTACGGAGACTACCACGCACTCCGCGACATCAATCTCCGTTTTGAAAAAGGACAAGTTGTTGTCCTCCTAGGCCCTTCTGGTTCAGGGAAATCCACTCTAATCCGTACCATCAATGGTTTAGAGGCTGTTGACAAAGGAAGTCTTCTAGTAAATGGTCACCAAGTTGCTGGTGCCAGCCAGAAAGATTTGGTGCCGCTTCGCAAGGAAGTCGGCATGGTTTTCCAGCATTTTAACCTCTATCCACACAAAACGGTGTTAGAAAACGTAACACTTGCGCCCATAAAAGTTCTAGGAATTGATAAAAAAGAAGCTGAAAAGACAGCCCAAAAATATCTGGAATTTGTAAATATGTGGGACAAGAAAGATTCTTATCCAGCCATGCTTTCTGGTGGACAAAAACAACGGATTGCCATCGCTCGTGGTCTTGCCATGCATCCTGAACTCCTCCTATTTGATGAACCAACATCTGCCCTAGACCCTGAAACTATCGGCGATGTTCTAGCGGTTATGCAAAAATTGGCCCACGATGGTATGAATATGATTGTCGTTACCCATGAAATGGGCTTTGCCCGTGAAGTTGCGGATCGTATCATCTTTATGGCTGATGGAGAAGTTTTGGTGGATACGACAGATGTTGATGACTTTTTCGACAATCCAAGCGAACCTCGTGCCCAACAATTCCTCAGCAAAATCATCAACCACGAAAGTGACAAAGTAAAATAAGGAGGCGCCTATGAAAAAGAAATTCTTTTTATCCGCATTATTGATTATCCTTTTCGGCCTTGCTGCTACAAAACCAGTGCAGGCTGATACCAGTGTCGCAGACATTCAAAAGAGAGGCGAGCTAGTTGTTGGTGTGAAACAAGACGTTCCCAATTTTGGCTACAAGGATCCCAAGACAGGAACCTATTCTGGTATCGAAACTGACTTGGCCAAGATGGTAGCCGATGAACTCAAGGTCAAGATTCGCTATGTGCCTGTTACCGCACAAACTCGTGGACCCCTTCTAGACAATGAACAGGTCGATATGGATATCGCAACCTTTACCATCACGGACGAACGAAAAAAACTCTACAACTTCACCAGCCCTTACTACACAGATGCTTCTGGCTTTTTGGTCAATAAGTCTGCCAAAATCAAAAGCATCGAGGACCTAAACGGAAAAACCATCGGAGTTGCCCAAGGTTCCATTACCCAACGCCTGATTACTGAACTGGGTAAAAAGAAAGGCCTGAAGTTTAAATTCGTCGAACTCGGCTCCTACCCAGAATTGATTACTTCTCTACACGCTCATCGTATTGATGCCTTTTCCGTTGACCGCTCTATTCTATCTGGCTATATCAGTAAACGGACAGAACTGCTAAATGATAGTTTTAAGCCATCTGACTACGGTATCGTTACCAAGAAATCAAATACAGAACTCAACGATTATCTTGATAACTTGGTTACCAAATGGAGCAAGGATGGCAGTTTGCAAAAACTTTATGACCGTTACAAGCTCAAACCATCTAGCCATACTGCAGATTAAGGAGGATACCCCATGACAGATTTATCATCTTGGACAGCCTATTTTCAGAATTTTGGACAATTTTTCAATGGTTTCCTCTTCACTCTTGCCCTAGCTATCGGATCCTTTATCCTAGCCATGGTTTTGGGCATCTTCTTCGGAGTCATGTCAACCAGCAAACGTCCAATTTTGCGCATTTTGGCTCGCATATTTGTGGAATTTTACCAAAACACTCCCCTCTTGGTGCAGTTTGTTATCGTTTTTTATGGCCTACCTCTTATCAGTGACCACACCATCATGATTCCGATTTATTGGACAGCTGTTCTCTGCGTGGGACTCTATCACGGAGCCTATATCGCCGAGGTAATTCGCTCAGGTATTCAGTCGATTCCTAGCGGTCAGATGGAGGCCGCCTTGTCGCAAGGTTTTACCTATATCAGTGCCATGCGTCTGATTATCTTACCTCAGGCCTTCCGTATTATTCTTCCTCCTTTGACCAACCAAATCGTCAACCTCATCAAAAACACCTCCACCGTCGCTATCATCTCTGGAGTGGACTTGATGTTTGTGACCAAGTCTTGGTCAGCACTTAACGGAAACTACATTCCAGCATTTTTAGGAGCTGCCCTTCTCTACTTTTCTCTTTGCTTTCCTGTTGCCCAGTTTGGTCGCAAGATGGAGCAAGCCAACAAAAAAGCCTATTCACTTTAGGAGGTTACTATGGAATCCATTTTAGAAGTTTTGACCCCAGATAACCTAATCTTTATCTTTAAAGGATTTGGCTTGACCCTCTACATTTCTCTGATTGCCATCGTCCTCTCTACCCTTATCGGTACAGTTCTAGCGGTCATGAGAAATGGAAAAAATCCAATCTTACGCATTATTTCCAGTATTTACATCGAATTTGTACGTAATGTTCCCAACCTCCTCTGGATTTTCACTATCTTTTTAGTTTTCAAAATGAAATCCACACCAGCAGGAATCACTGCCTTCACTCTCTTTACCTCAGCAGCTCTAGCTGAGATTATCCGAGGTGGCCTCAATGCTGTAGACAAGGGACAGTACGAAGCAGGAATGTCACAAGGATTTACTTCTGCACAAATCCTCTACCACATCATTCTCCCACAAGCAATTCGTAAAATGTTGCCAGCCATCATTTCTCAGTTTGTAACCGTGATTAAGGATACCAGCCTTCTCTACTCTGTTATCGCCCTACAAGAGCTCTTTGGAGCCAGCCAAATTCTCATGGGCCGTTATTTCGAACCAGAGCAGGTCTTCAGTCTGTATATCCTGATTGCCCTCATCTACTTCAGCTTTAACCTAGCCATTTCTAGCCTGTCTCATATGCTAGCCAAACGTTGGCAACAAGCTGCAGAATAAACAACCACTCTCCAGTTCAATTGGAGAGTTTTTTGATGATAGTAAACATTTATAGACCTCAATTTGACACCATACTTTTTCTATGATAAAATGTAACAAATTTATTTACAACAAATCAAAATCTTAATAAAATGGAATTTTCTATGAAATCAATCAAAGGACTACTCTTTATCATAGCTAGTTTTATCTTGACTATTTTGACTTGGATGAACACTTCTCCCCAATTCATGATTCCAGGACTAGCTTTAACAAGCCTATCTCTGACCTTTATCCTCGCCACTCGTCTCCCTCTAATAGAAAACTGGTTTCACGGTTTGGAGAAGGTCTACACCGTCCACAAATTCACAGCCTTTCTCTCCATCATCCTACTCATCTTTCATAACTTTAGTATGGGCGGTTTGTGGGGCTCTCGATTAGCTACTCAGTTTGGAAATCTTGCCATCTATATCTTTGTCAGTATCATCCTTGTCGCCTATTTAGGCAAATACATCCAATACGAAGCTTGGCGATGGATTCACCGTCTAGTTTACCTAGCTTATATTTTCGGACTCCTTCACGTCTACATGATGATGGGCAATCGTCTCCTTACATTTAATCTTCTAAGTTTTCTTGTTGGTAGCTATGCCCTTTTAGGCTTACTAGCTGGTTTTTATATCATTTTTCTATATCAAAAGATTGGCTTCCCCTATCTAGGGAAAATTACCAATCTCAAACACTTAAATCATGATACTAGAGAAATTCAAATCCATCTTAGCAGACCTTTCAACTATCAATCAGGACAATTTGCCTTTCTAAAGATTTTCCAAGAAGGCTTTGAAAGCGCTCCGCATCCCTTTTCTATCTCAGGAGGTCATGGTCAAACTCTTTACTTTACTGTTAAAAATTCAGGCGACCATACCAAGAATATCTATGACAATCTTCAAGTCGGCAGCAAAGTAAGCGTAGACAGAGCTTACGGACACATGATCATAAAAGAAGGACGAGAAAATCAGGTTTGGATTGCTGGAGGTATTGGAATCACCCCCTTCATCTCTTACATCCGTGAACATCCTATTTTAGATAAACAGGTTCACTTCTACTATAGCTTCCATGGAGAGGAAAATGCAGTCTACCTAGATTTGCTCCGTGACTATGCTCAGAAAAATCCTAATTTTGAACTCCATCTAGTAGACAGTAGGAAAGACGGCTATCTTAATTTTGATCAAGAAAAAGTGCCCGATCATGCAAGCGTCTATATGTGTGGTCCTCTTTCTATGATGAAGTCACTTGCCAAACAGATTAAGAAAGAAAGTCCAAAAACAGAGCTTATTTACGAAGGATTCAAGTTCAAATAATTACTCATACTCTCCTGGAATTTCCCAGGAGTTTTTTCTACGCAATCTCAAAAAAACACTGCCAGATTTCTAGCAGTGTTTTGACATTTCATTTGCTTAGTAGACTGTTTTTTCAGTTTCTACGTCGAAGAAGTGTGCTTTGTTCAAGTCAAATCCAAGTTCAACTGTTGCACCTGTTTGCAAGTAGTCACGAGCATCAACTTTGGCAACAAATTCATCTTTACCAACTTGGCAGTAAAGGTGAGATTCTGAACCAAGCAATTCTGATACAGAGATAGTAGCTTTGACAACTGATTCTGGGAATGTTTCAAGGAAAGCAGGTTCTGCATTCACGTCTTCTGGACGGATACCGAAGATCAATTCTTTACCTTCGTAGCCTTTGTCACGAAGAACTTTCAATGCTCCTTCTGGAACTTTCAAACGGAAACCGTCAGAAACAATTTCGCTACCAACCAATTTCACGTTGATGAAGTTCATAGCTGGGCTTCCGATGAATCCTGCTACGAATTTGTTAACTGGGTTTTTGTAAACTTCTTGAGGTGTACCGATTTGTTCTACACGTCCGATAGTACCTGTACCAGCAGGGTTTTTAGTTGCTGACATGATAACGATACGGTCTGCAAGTGTCATCGCTTCTGTTTGGTCGTGAGTTACGTAGATAGTTGTAGCTCCGATACGACGGTGGATTTTAGCGATTTCAGCACGCATAGATACACGAAGTTTTGCATCCAAGTTTGACAAAGGTTCGTCCATCAAGAATACTTTTGCATCACGGACGATGGCACGACCCATGGCAACACGTTGACGTTGACCACCTGAAAGGTCAGCTGGTTTACGATCCAAGAATTCTTTCAAACCGAGGATTGCAGCTGCTTCTTGCACACGTTTATCGATGTCTTCCTTGCTGTATTTACGCAATTTTAAACCGAAAGCCATGTTGTCATAAACAGTCATGTGTGGGTAAAGAGCGTAGTTTTGGAATACCATGGCGATGTCACGGTCTTTTGGAGCTACGTCGTTGACAACCACGCCATCGATAGATGCAGTACCTTCTGTGATGTCTTCAAGACCAGCAATCATACGAAGAGTTGTTGATTTACCACATCCTGAAGGACCTACGAAAACGATAAATTCTTTGTCTTTGATGTCCAAGTTGAAGTCTTCAACTGAATAGTGTTCGCTGTTTGGATATTTTTTGTAAATGTTTTTAAGATTCAATTCTACCATGAGGTGAACTCCTTTTGTCTTTTGATAGTTTTATTATAGATGAAAACGCTTTACATTTCTATGGCAAGGTGACCAAAAAAATAAAAAAGTTCTGTGCAACTTGCACAAAACTTTAGAGAATATCTGGTAAAATCAACTGATAACACAGTGTGAGATCTGTCAACTCCTTCAACTGTAGCCCTGTCAATTCTTCCCATTTATCAATCTTGTATTGGAGAGAATTGCGGTGCAAGTAGAGTTGCTGGGCTGTTTTAGTTAGGACTGCACTATTTTCCCAAAGAGAGAGAATGATTTCCTGAATCTGATCTTGATCCAAAATCATCTGGTGCAGGCATTCTTTAATGACTCTCAGGTCCACAACTCTTTCCCCCATACTCCAAAGATAGAGTTGTGAAAAGGTGTGAACACCTTGGTGACCCTGACGCCACCAAGTCTTAAACAAATCGCGCTCTGCTTTAATCAAGTCTGATAGGGCTTGATGGCCTGTCTGAGACCAAACCTGGCCCAACATGATTGACAGACGAAGTCCAAAGTCATACTCAACCGCTTCAATCGTATCACTTAAAATAGCTCGTACAGAGGTGTATTTATCTTGTTGAAGTACGAAAACATAATCCTGAGCCCCAACCTGAAGCACCGTCTGACAGTTAGGAAAAAGGGTCCGCATCATATCCAGCCAAGAAGCTAGATTTTCCTGCTGAAAATAGGAAAGATGACAGTAAACCAGCTGAATCTTTTTAAAAGCTTGTGGTGCCTGTCCCTTACCCTCAATCAGATAAGAATACCAAGGATTGAGCGAACGAGCCTGCTCCTGCTGGGTCAAAAGGGCAACCAACTGCTTTTCACGCTCGCTGAGCCCAGCTTCCTCCAGCAAAATCCACTGCTGAGAAGCTAAAGGGAGAGTGAGATAGCCCTCTTTCTCTACTGGTTGGTCTGAAATCTGAGCTTCAGGAAACCAGTCTTGTAGTTCTTTTGCTATCATGTCCTAGCCCTCCACTTTTTGGATGCACCACGAAATCAAGCTCTCAAGACGTTCCAGATTTTCAGTCATATGGAGATAGCCCATGACTGCTTCAAAACCTGTGGACATACGGTAAGTTACCACATCAGCATTTTTAGCCTTGGTGTGACTATTGGTATTGCGACCACGTTTATAGATTTCTTCTTCTTTTTCCGTCAGGACTTGCTCCTCTAACATAAGGGAAATCAGGCGAGCCTGAGCCTTGGCTGAGACATACTTGGTCGCTTCTTGGTGGAGTTTATTGGGCTTGGTCATACCTTTGAGGATGAGGTGACGGCGAATATACATAGAATACACCGCGTCCCCCTCAAAAGCTAACGCAATCCCGTTAATGAGATTGACATCAATCACGTGTCCACCTCACTCCATCTTTGGTGTCTAGGAGCTTAATCCCTTGAGCAGCCAATTGGTCACGGATATGGTCCGCTGTCGCAAAGTCACGATTGGCACGCGCTTCTTGGCGTTTTTGGATCAAGTCTTCAATCTCTGCATCCAAAACTTCCTCAACAAAGACAATCCCAAAGACTTCTAACATGGCTGCAAGAGCTTCCTTAACACTTGCATCATAGTTGCCAGAATTGATCCACTTGGCCATTTCAAAGACTACTGTGATTCCATTTGCCGCGTTAAAATCTTCATCCATTGCTGCTACAAACTTATCTTTAAAAGCTTGCAACTCTTGAGCATTTACAGTTCCAGTAAATGGTTGCTCATAGGTGTTTTTCAAATACTTGAGATTGGTCTCAGCGTCTCGCACTGCCTTTTCCGTAAAGTTGATAGGCTTACGGTAATGTTGTGTCGCAAAGAAGAAACGAAGTACTTGGCCATCAAGGTTTTTGAGGGCATCGTGCACTGTGATAAAGTTGCCCAAGGATTTGGACATCTTGACATTGTCGATATTGACAAAGCCATTGTGCATCCAATAGTTGGCAAAGGTCTTGCCTGTTTTGGCTTCTGACTGGGCAATTTCATTGGTATGGTGAGGAAACTCTAGGTCAGCTCCACCACCGTGAATATCAATGGTGTCGCCCAAAATCTCTGTCGACATGACTGAACACTCGATGTGCCAGCCTGGACGACCAGGTCCCCAAGGACTGTCCCAAGAAATCTCGCCTGATTTGGCAGATTTCCAGAGGGCAAAGTCTACAGGATTTTCCTTACGAGCTGTTTCTTCATCGGTACGACCTGAAGCACCCAGCTCCAAGTCTTCCAAGGTTTTATTGGCCAACTTGGCATAGTTGTGAGATTTTTCCACACGGAAATAGACATCTCCTTGACTCTCGTAGGCAAAGCCTTTTCCAATCAAGTCTTCCACAAAGCGAATAATGTCAGCCATAAACTCCACCACACGCGGATGGCGAGTCGCAGGTTTGACGCCCAAGGCCGTCACATCCTCACGAAAGGCAGCGATGTACTTGTCCGCAACCTCCTGAGGCGTGATCCCTTCTTCCTTGGCACGGTTGATAATCTTATCATCCACATCTGTAAAATTGGAAATATAGGCAACCTCAAATCCCCGATACTCAAAATAACGACGAATGGTATCAAAAGCAACCGTCGAACGGGCATTCCCCACGTGGATATAGTTATACACGGTTGGCCCACAAACATACATCTTGACCTTGCCGTCCTCAATCGGGACAAATTCTCGCAAAACACGAGACATGGTGTCGTAGATTTTAATCATAAATCATAGTCAGGAAATCCAAAATCCAAGAACAATTAGTTTCATCACTAAGAGTTCAATTGAATTTCAGTCCGAATCTCTCTACACTTCGGAATCCCTTGCTCCTTTCTCATTCAGATAAACCACCTGAGTCTGTTTGATAAAGCCAATTTTTTCATACAAGCGCTTGGCACCTACATTGCTATCTTCCACTGCAATCTGAAATTCCTTGTCATTTTGCTCAATCAATTGGTTAACGAGGGATTTTGCTAAGTAGCTTCCATAGCCTTTCCCACGTTCAGGTTCCGATATTGCTAAACCGTAGAAGTAATTCGTATTAGTCGATAAATCTACCGTGCAAGTTCCAATGACCTCACCGTTTTTTAACAAAATATATAGGCGGCTTTCTGGATCTTTCAGAGCTTCAGCGACATATCTATCCGCAACTTCTCTAGATTCATGTTCCTTTGAAAATGCCTGAAATTTTAACTGACTAATTTGATTTTGATACGAACTATCTGCTAACAAAACTTCAAGATTGGAAACATTTGCTAACGGATAAGGTTTTCTATCCTTACCTAACCAAGTTTCTGTCTCTTCATCCTCGACCAATCCCCAGTTGCTAACAAAATCAGGATGGCGGTCTAGAAAAACACGCTCTGTCTGAAAAGTTACAGACTCAATTGGATAAGATGCCGTTTCTTTCTCAAAACTTCTATACAAAGCCCGCGCAATTCCCTGACGGCGATGATCTGGATGAACCAGTATCGTCACTTCCACATCTTGGTCATCTGCATAGACAGTTAATAAACCAACAAGTTCGCCTTTTTCATAATAAAGGAAAAAGGCGGGCATGTTTGGGTCAAAATTAAGCATGTTAGAGAGATAGGGATCACGATAGGTACTGTCATAGTTTTGGCAACAGTTAATTATTTTTTTCGCCTCAGATAGCTCCTCTTGGCTTAACTTGTTTCTTGCTTGAATCATATAGGTATCCTCTACAACCCAGACGATCTGTGACTGGCTTCTTTAGCCTGCTCGAGTTTATTGACGTAGTACTCTCGTTTTTCTTCGACTTCGTGGATCGTCGGTTCATCCTTCTGTCCATGGACTCGGACAATCTTAGCAGGAATACCGACAACCGTCACATCACTAGGTACATCTGCTACGACAACTGCTGCAGCACCGACCTTGGCATTTTCACCGATTTCCACAGGTCCAATGACTTGAGCATGAGCGGATATTAAAGCTCCCTTTCGCACGGTTGGATGGCGTTTGCCACAGTCTTTCCCTGTTCCCCCAAGAGTCACTCCGTGATAAAGGAGAACACCTTTTTCAACAATAGCTGTCTCCCCAATCACCAAACCAGAGCCATGGTCGATAAAGACACCTGAATCAATCTGGGCACCTGGATGAATCTCAATTTGAGTCCAAAAGCGCCAAAACTGGCTGTGCATACGCGCCAAGAGTTTAAAGCCATGCTTCCAGAGAAAATGCGAGAGACGGTGGGCCGCCAAGGCCTTGACACCTGGATAAGTCAGCAAAACCTCCAAAGTGGTGCGGGCCGCTGGATCATTTTCTTTTACGATATCAATGGTTTCGCGCCACCATCCCATACATTTCTCCTTTTCTTATTCTGAATCTTTTGGTGTTTCTGTAAATTCTTTCTTAGGTTTGTGATCCTTATGATGACGTGGGCGGTGAGGTCTCTCAGACTTTTCGCCTTTTTCATCACGTTCAAGTTTTGGAGGACGAGGAAGAAGAGCTTTCATAGAAGCATCCACACGTCCTTTTTCATCAATCTTGATAACCTTAACATCAACTTCATCCCCGATTGCTACTAAGTCTTCGACATTATTGGTACGTGTCCAAGCCATCTCCGAGATATGAACAAGGGCATCTGTCTTATCAAAGAGGTTGACAAAGGCACCAAATTTCTCGATACGAACGACTTTAGCACGGTAAACTTCGTCCACCTTAGCTTCACGGACCAAACCAGCAATAATTTCTTTAGCACGGTTAATAGCATCTTGGTCGCTAGAGTAGATAGACACATTTCCTTCTTCATCGATATCAATCTTAACACCTGTTTCGGCGATAATCTTGTCGATGGTTTCTCCACCCTTACCGATGACAATCTTGATTTTATCCACATCAATCTTGATCGTATCAATTTTTGGAGCAGTTGGAGCCAATTCTGGACGAACTTCTGGAATGGTTGCTTCAATCACATCAAGGATTTCAAAACGGGCTTTCTTGGCTTGGGCAAGAGCCTCAGTCAAGATTTCTGCAGTAATCCCTTGAATCTTGATATCCATTTGTAGGGCTGTAATCCCGTCACGAGTTCCTGCAACCTTGAAGTCCATGTCTCCAAAGTGGTCTTCCAAACCTTGGATATCTGTCAAGACCGTATAGTTGTTTCCATCTGAGATAAGTCCCATGGCAATACCAGCTACTGGCGCCTTGATTGGCACACCACCAGCCATAAGGGCAAGCGTTCCCGCACAGATAGAAGCTTGAGATGAAGAACCATTTGATTCCAAGACTTCTGCTACCAAACGGATAGCGTATGGAAATTCCTCCAAGCTTGGCAAGACTTGAGCAAGGGCACGCTCACCGAGAGCACCGTGACCGATTTCACGACGACCTGGCGCACCGTAACGACCAGTTTCCCCTACAGAGTATTGTGGGAAGTTATAATGGTGCATAAAGCGTTTCTTGTACTCTGGATCCAAACCATCGATGATTTGAGTTTCTCCCATTGGGGCCAAAGTCAAGACTGAAAGGGCCTGAGTTTGTCCACGAGTGAAGAGACCAGAGCCGTGCACACGAGGAAGGAAGTCAACAACCGCATCCAAAGGACGGATTTCATCAACCTTACGACCGTCAGGACGTACCTTATCTTCTGTGATCAAACGGCGCACTTCAGCGTGTTCCATTTGTTCCAAGATTTCAGCCACATCTCGCATGATACGGTCAAATTCTTCATGGTCCGCATATTTTTCTTCGTAAACGGAAATAACTTGGTCCTTAACTGCTTGAGTTGCAGCTTCACGAGCCAATTTTTCTTCTACTTGGACCGCTTTTTGGAGGTCACTGTTGTAGGCTGCGATGATTTCAGCTTGCAAGTCAGCGTCCACATGAAGCAATTCCACTTCTGCTTTTTCTTTACCGACTGCTGCAACGATTTCTTCTTGGAAGGCAATCAATTCTTTGACTGCTTCGTGCCCTTTAAGGAGCGCTTCCAGCATGATTTCTTCTGATAATTCTTTAGCACCAGACTCTACCATGTTGATGGCGTGCTTGGTACCAGCTACTGTCAATTCAAGGAGAGATTGCTCTGCTTGTTCTTGAGTAGGGTTGATGATGATTTGACCATCCACATAGCCAACCTGTACCCCAGCGATTGGTCCGTCAAATGGAATATCTGAGATAGAAAGCGCTAAAGAAGAACCAAACATAGCTGCCATAGGTGCAGAGGCATTTTCATCATAAGAAAGTACTGTGTTAATCACTTGCACTTCATTACGGAAACCTTCCGCAAACATAGGACGGATTGGACGGTCAATCAAACGCGCTGTCAAGGTCGCATCTGTTGAAGGACGTCCTTCACGTTTCATAAAGCCACCAGGAAACTTCCCAGCTGCATACATTTTTTCTTCGTAGTTGACTTGAAGAGGGAAGAAATCTCCAGTTGCCATTTTCTTAGACATAACGGCAGCAGTCAAGACAGTTGAATCACCGTAACGCACGACAACTGCGCCATTTGCTTGCTTAGCAACCTGACCAGTCTCTACGATTAACTCACGACCTGCAAAAGTCGTTTGAAACACTTGTTTTGTCATTTTAATCCCCTTTGGATTGATGAAATTATACGTCTTGCCTACAAAGATCAAGATACCAAGGACGTCAAAAGCAAAGTAAAAATAGGACACTGACGAAGTCTTCGATGAAGACAAGACAGTTTATCTTTTTTACACAGCTTTTCGGACGGGTTCAATTCTCAAGATACAAATCATTAGATAAGACTCTCGGTTTAAATGCATTATTTTTTAATACCCTCATCTTTGTATCAAGTACGTACAGAGTCTATTTTATCATATTTTTCTTAAAAAGTGCGGTCTTTACCATTAAAAAGGAACCATTCCCCTCACCTGAGAAGAATGGTTTGCTTTTTATTATCCTAGAGACTGATGATTAAACAAGGCATGAGTTGCTTGGTGGATGTATTTTGCTGTTTCAGCATTGTTCATGGTGTAAAGATGCACACCTGCGACATCCTGGGTTACCAAGTCCACGATTTGGTCCACCGCATAGGCAAGTCCTGCTGCTCTGAGCGACTCAGGGTCATGCTCATACTTGTCTAAGATGGCTTTAAATTTACGTGGAAGATGGATATTCTCACAAGTCTTCAAGAGGCGAAGAGCCTGATTTCGATTCAGAATTGGCATAATCCCTGCATGAATAGGAACATCAATCCCAGCCAAAATGCATTTGTCTTGGAAATCATAGAAGCGCTCATTGTCAAAGAAAAGCTGAGTCACAAGACTGGAACAGCCTGCATCCACTTTCTTCTTAAGATTTTGAATATCTGAAATCTGATTTGGTGAATCCGGGTGACCTTCTGGATAACAAGCACCAACAATATCAAAGTGAGGAGCTTGTTCCTTAATGAACTCAATCAAGTCAGTTGCGTAACGGAAATCCTTCTGTGGCTCCACATCAGGAATAATATCCCCACGAAGAGCCAAGATTTTCTGCACGCCAACCTTGTCCAAGTCTGCAATGGTTTCAGCAACCATGTCTTTGGTCAAATAAATGGCTGGCAAGTGAGCAATAGTCGGAATCGCCAAGTCATTTTGGATAAAGTCAGCCAAACGAACCGTCGTTTCCTTGATATTAAATTTATTATTGCTGGCAGTTACACTGATAAAGTGAGGAGCCAACTCCTGCATATCTTGAAGAGCAGAAATAATTTTATCATTACCCACGGCTGGGTTGGGAGGGAACACTTCAAATGAGAGTGACGGTGTTTGGCGTGACATAGTCATTATCCTTTTCTAGTTGATTTTTTCGTTAGCTGGACTCTTAGAATCCAAGTGAAACAGGCAGATTGACCAAACAGTGCTTCCAGAGAAATCCTTATCTTACAATTTCTCACGCGCAGCTTTAGCTGCTTCAACAAGGCGGATCAAGCTTTCTTTTGTTTCTGGAATACCACGTGTTTTCAAACCACAGTCAGGGTTAATCCAAACTTTCTTGCTTGGCACTTTAGCAAGGATGGCTTCGATTGTGTTGTCGATTTCGCCTTCGTTCGGCACACGAGGTGAGTGGATATCGTAAACCCCAGGTCCCACTTCTGTTTGGAAGTTTTTCGCTTTGAGTTCGTCCAAGATTTCAAGATTTGAACGGCTAGCCTCAAATGAGATAACGTCCGCATCCAAGTTGTCGATAGCTGGGATGATATCTGTAAATTCTGAGTAACACATGTGAGTGTGGATTTGTGTATCTGGCGCTACTGTTGAGTGTACCAAGCGGAAGGCAGGAATTGCCCAGTCAAGGTAGTCTTCGTACCAGTCGCTACGACGAAGTGGCAATTTTTCACGAAGAGCAGCCTCGTCGATTTGGATGATTTTCACACCAGCAGCTTCAAGGTCAAGTACTTCATCCTTGATAGCAAGGGCGATTTGAAGAGTTGAATCCTTGATAGAGATGTCTTCACGTGGGAATGACCAGTTGAGGATGGTAACAGGTCCAGTCAACATACCTTTAACAGGTTTGTTTGTACGGCTTTGTGCATAGCTAGACCATTTCACAGTGATTGGGTTAAGACGAGTGACATCACCCCAGATGATTGGTGGTTTCACCCCACGCATACCGTAAGATTGTACCCAACCATTTTTAGAGAAGAGGTAACCTGACAAGTTTTGACCGAAGTACTCAACCATGTCGTTACGCTCAAATTCACCGTGAACAAGGACATCAAAGTCGATATCTTCTTGCCATTTGATCCATTCGTCGATTGTTTCAGCAAGGAAAGCGTCGTACTCTTCTTGAGACAATTCACCTTTACGGTAAGCCAAACGTTTGGCACGAACTTCTTTTGTTTGAGGGAATGAACCGATAGTTGTTGTTGGAAGAGCTGGAAGTTTGAAAGCTTCTTCTTGGATAGCTTCACGCTCTGCAAAAGCTGGCAAACGAGTGTAATCAGCGTCTGTCAAACCAGCGATGCGCGCACGAAGTTCTGCATTAACACCAACACGTTCAGTCGCAAAGAGTTCTTTGTTAGCTGCAAGAGCTTCTTCACCTTTACCATTGCGGATAGCATCCAAATCACGGATTTCATCCAATTTTTCAACTGCGAAAGCAAAGTGGTTCAAGATAGCTGGTTCAAATTCTTCATTAGCAGTTGTAAATGGCACATGAAGAAGTGAGCATGAGCTTGTCAATACGATGTTTTCAGCTGGGATTTGCTCAAGAATAGCCAAGCTCTTTTCGTAGTTGTTACGCCAGATGTTTTTACCATTGACAATACCTGCATAGAGAGTCTTGTCAGCTGGGAAGCCACCTTTAACCAATTCAAGAGTTTTCTTACCTTCAACGAAATCAAGACCAATCGCATCAACTGGCAAGTTTACAAGATCAGCGTAAACGTCACGAACGTCTCCGAAGTAAGTTTGAAGCAAGACTTCAAGACCTTTTTTGTCAGCCAAAAGTTTGTTGTAGAGGTTCAAGAAGAGAGATTTTTCTTCAGCAGTCAAGTCTTTTACAAGAGCCGCTTCGTCGAGTTGGATGCGAGTCGCACCAAGTTCAGCCAATTTAGCAAAAACTTCTTGGTAAGCAGCTACTAAGCTGTCTACGAAGTCTTCTGCTTTCACACCTTCTTCAAAGTCTGACAATTGAAGGAAAGTGAATGGACCTACAAGAACAGGACGAGTGTTGAGACCAAGTTCTTTTGCTTCTTGGAACTCATCGAAAATCTTGTGACCAGCCAATTTTACTTGAGTATCTTTTTCAAATTTAGGCACGATGTAGTGGTAGTTGGTGTTGAACCATTTCTTCATTGGAAGGGCGCGAACATCCCCTTTTTCTCCTTGGTAACCACGTCCCAAAGCAAAGTAGCGCTCAAGATCAGACAAGTCCAAGTTTTGAACAGATGCAGGTACCACGTTGAAAAGGAAAGCTGCATCTAGGAAGTTGTCATAGTGAGAAAAATCATTTGATGGAATTTCAGTAATGCCTTTTTCTTTGACGATGTTCCAGTGTTTAGCACGCAAGTCTTTTGCTGCTGCCAAAAGTTCTTCTTCTGAGATTTCTTTTCTAAAGTATTTTTCAGTTGTAAATTTTAATTCGCGGAATTCTCCCAAACGAGGGAAACCGATGATTGTAGTTGACATGATGTGTCCTCCAAAATTTGTTGTTGAAACTATCTTAACAGAAAAGAAATCATCTGTATAATTGTAAAAAATTAGGCTTTGATATAGTTTGAAACTATACCTCTGTTTTGGACAAAAGAAAAAGACTTGATACAAATGCTTCAAATCCTTTGTATAGCTTGTTTTTGGCTGTATTTTAGTTGGAATACTCAAATACGTTATTAGTAATTCTTATAAGTGACTATGACTTGTTATTAGAAAAGACTATAGGTTGATTTTTCTTTTGTAATTCTGATATTTCCCTGAAAAAGTGCGGACGGAAGGTAAAATTATCCAGTGAATGATTTTAGCCAACCAAGTAATTTCATCCCTATCAACTTTTTTTCTGTTCAAGTGGGACGACTGCTAGTGTCTTTCCTAAACTGGCTAGGACTTTTAAGACTGTGTCCAACTGAGGGCTAGTCTTTCCTGTTTCCATTCTAGCTATGACAGGCTGGCTTACTCCACTAAGTTCTTCTAGCTTTTTCTGAGTGATTCCTTGTTCATGTCTAGCATCAATCAACTCACTCATGATAGCCACTCGCATATCACTTTCAAGGATTTCCTCCTTGGTAAAGAGTTCAGATCGTACATCCTTCCAGTTACTTCCAATAGCACTATTCTTCATCACTTACCCCTCTTTCTTTTAAGTCTTTCAGTTCACGCTTTGCTCCTTAGAAATTATAACTCAAAAGTTATTAAAAGTAAATCCTAACATTCATAAAAAAGACCTTAGAAAAATTCCAAAGGTCTCATCTTTATTATTCGAAAAAAATTACAGGAAGAGTTATAAATTGAAGATAATCCTTACTATTATTCCAGCTCTATCCCCTTCTCACGGAGATTATCCAAACACTCCTCATAGTAGGCATCGTCATGTTCGCTGTATATAGGACTAGTCAACTTCTCCTCTACCAAATCTTGGTAAGGAGGGCAGGTCTTGCCACGGTAGTTCTTGTCCAGCCACTCTGGACTGACATTGTAGCCACGATTAGCCATTTCCTCCATGATTAAGCGATGATAGGCATAGAGACGATAGGGCGAATGGGTAAAAACATAGTCCACTGTCGCATGCTTTCTGCCCCAGCCATTGCCACGCAGGGCGCAGCATTCTCGATGTTGCCCCAAAAGTTGAGGACGCGGAAGCTGTGAAATCAAAGCCTCATGCCAAAGTCTCATGGGTGTCTCCTTTCAGTAAGGTCGAATGTTGCAAGTAGGTATTTGGATAGCTTTCCAGCAGGTCTCTGGTTTTATCAATCACATCTTCCTTAGAAGCCTGGCCAAAGCGGTAGCGATCCAGCAAGAGCATGTAGTCCTTACGTTCAGCATCTGTCGCTTTCTTTTTGAAATAGCCCCAAATATGCTGAAAGGCATTGCAAACCTGGCCCCTGTGTTCTGGGATTTGACAGGCACGGTCAATCATCTCTTGAACCAGACTCACCTCCACCTGTCCATTCTTCAAGTATTGGCGAATCTCATTGTAAATATTGCTGGAATGACTCAAAACCAGGTATTTGTTTCTCGCCCAAAGTTGCTGGCAAAGGGCACGTTGGTTGTTATTTCCCATATTTCTCCTTACTTTCTACTAGTTCCCCGGAAATATGGAAACAAAGTTATATCTTAAAAATGAGCGAATTATGAGCGAATCAATTACTCCCATCATCCTTTAAACTCTTTCAAAAACTTTTTGAGTTCAGCATCGGCTTCTAGTGTGGTTCCGTGGAGTTGACCGAGCATTTCGAGTAGGGAAGCGGTTTGCTTTTCAATCTCATCATTGGTCTTGTTAATTTTGCAAACAATATCTGTCAGTGGCTCGACTTCTTCTTCCTCAAAGGTATCTACATAGCGAGGGATATTGAGGTTATAGTCATTTTCGACAATTTCTTCATAGCTTGCTAGATGGGCAAACTTGTCAATCTCCTCACGAGACTTGTAGGCTTCCAGAATCTTTTCGATATGAGCATCCGTCATGATATTCTGATTTTTGCCCTTATCAAACTCCTTAGAAGCATCGATAAAGTAGACATCACGATTGGTACGGTTCTTTTTGAGAATGATAACCGTGGTCGGAATGCTGGTATTAAAGAAGATATTGGCTAAGAGAATTTTATTTTATTGCTTTATTCAGAGCCTCCCTTAATTTTTCATCAACTGCATAAATATATAAACCATTTACACCACGTGTTAACAAAACATTCAGTTCATTTCTCAACAGTCTTTCGCCATAATTTACTTTTTCACCATTTGCAAGTTTACGATTTTGAACAGCTCCCTTATTTTTACTTTCAGAAATTTCATAAATAACTTTGCCGTTTCCATACTTCACAGAAGGTCCGATAATAACACCTACATAATTCAAGTCAAAACCCTGAACTGTGAACGTAGATCCTATTTCATTAATTGTCTGAGATTGTTCTATCCAGGAGAATTTAGCTTCTTCCTTCGTTGGCTTTAATTGTTGATTCCAAGGTGCTTTCCAATCATCAATTTCTACAAACCATTTTGAATCTTTTATCTTCTCCACCTTCTTCTTCTCTTCAACAAATGGCCAATCATATGTTGCAACTAATCTAGAAATACCTAGTTTTTGATCTTTATTCTTTAACTTAATAGCTTTTTGTAGTTCCAAAGGAGAATCAAAGATCCTAATATCATATTGCTTATCTTTTGTTAATTTCTTGATTTCACAATCATCAATAATAGTTCTAATCCAATTAACAGTTTCAGGATTTGCTTTTATTCTCATTTGATTACGTAATTCAATTAAATTCCCTTCTAGATTAGCCTCATGTTCCAATTCTAAAAAAGTATTATCAGTCCATATTTGAGATTTACTCATAATCTGTTTATCATCATAAACCAAAACAACTACTTTCGACTGTGCTAATAAATCATTTAAATGATTTCCTCCAAGATATGCTTGATTTTTCGCAGTAAGAAGTAAATGCCCTTCGTCAACTATAACGACTCCTGCTTTAATCTTTTCTTTTCTCAAGGCATTTAAAAATTGAGTAGGCTTCATCGCTACTTCCAAAGTAGAGCCACTATTCCAATTTAGTTTTCTTTCAATTTCTTTATATACACTTAATTGATTATTATGATTTACAACAAGATTAATGTAATTATTATCTTTAATAAATGAAATATCTTCAGAATTTAACAAATCATCTACCAACGAACTCATTAAAACTGTTTTCCCTGCTCCAGCTTCTCCTTTAACTAGGATAAGAGTCCCTTCTTGACCTTTACTAATAGAAGCAATTATTTTATTAATAATAGTATTTTTAGCTTCGATTTGTTCTTCGGTTAATTTATGAAAGGGAGATGCTTTAAAAATTGCTGAATTTCGAACAATACTCTCAATCGGAAATAAAGACTGATTCCTTTTTCTCAGTGAACGCCAAATTTTTGAAAAAATTGAATCTAATTCGTTGGATGTATAATATTCATTTTGAGGATTTTCTTTTCTATTTTGTACTCTTATAACATTACCAACACTTGAAAGATAAAGCATTAAACGATTTTCTATGTCCAGAGTTAAAGACTTATTAAAATGATTGTGACCAATTATAAACATCTTCGTTGTCGAAGATGTTGCAAAATCTCTCCAATCATCTCTGTTTTCTTTCTTTATATCATCTGTTAAGTGTTGACTAGTTCGCCGAATTATATTAGCTGTTTCTCCTACATATACACTAAATTGCTTATTCTTCTCATCGTTAACAATATAAACAACTGGATAATCAAATAAAAATTTTATATCATTTTTATTTTCACTAGATTTAAGTTGACTTTTAAGATTTACCAGTGAACTGCTTGAATACTCGATCTCTCTTACAATTGGACTTTTTATTTTAACCATTATTTCTCCAACTCAGTATATTTTTTATTATTCCCTTTACTTAGGTTTACAGGATATTTCCGATTATTATCAACTAATTTATCTTCAATAATCTTTTCTACATCTAACTGTAAATTATCTGCCAACATAAAGCTATAAATTAGAACATCAGCTAGTTCCTCTTTTATTCTTTCCAATGATTTGCTGGTGACCTCTTTGGACTCCTTCCATTGAAATAATTCCAAAAGTTCACTCGCTTCGATCGAAATTGAAATAGCTAAATCTTTTTCATTATGAAATTTTCTCCAATCACGATCATCTCGAAATTTATTAATTTTATCAATTGTTGATTTCATTTTAATTCTCCAATGTAAATCTACTAATATATAGTATAACATGAATCAGTTTTATAAATGTGATAAATATAATAAAAAAGAAGGATTTACTCCTTCTCTGTGAGCACTATTCAATTTCAATCCCTTATTTAGTTAGAATTTCTATTAATTCCTCATCATTAAGTGATTTATTATCACTAAACCTAATTGCATTATCATAATAAGCTTCATAGTATTCAGGTGATAATAATGTCATATCTAAGATGTAGCTTTTATCTTTATCCTTTTGATAATTTGCTACTATCTCTGATTCTCGTAATTCTTTTTGAGATTTTGGTGTACCATTAATCCTTTGGTACTTTTCCATCAACTGCAAGTGTTGAAAAATTACTGAAATATATCTAGAAGGATTTACTAGAAATCTTTTACTTACAACAGACTTCGGAACTAAGATAAGAAGTTCCTCTACACCATTTTCATTAGGAGCAAGGACATACTGGCTTTCAAAGGTAGCCCACTCATGACTCTCGGAATCCCAATAATCAAAACGTTGTACTTCATTACTGATTTTTAAACCGTGTAATCGAGCTTGTTCTAAAGAATATAAAATCAATTCTTTTTTTAATAAACTTACTAACAAATCAGACATCCTATCTTCTGAAAAACTCTTTACGAAAATCGGCATCGCTATAGGTGTCAGTAATTTTTCTTTGATTTTATCTACCGATTTATAGACATACCCAAAAAATTGATCAAGCATCTTCATTGAAACACCTGTACCTTTGGAGTTACTCTCAGAATATCCAAAGTGGATAGCATTACATTCTTTAGAGTGTGAAAACAATTGAAATGCACCTGCTTTATTACCCAAAGTGTACATTTTATAGACTGTATTGACAAAATCATTAACAATATTTCTAAACCGATCTGGTAAGAGCAATGGATCTACAAACAATCTAACATCCTTTGATGTATCTATATCAACAAAATCCAATCCTACTTGGATTGATTCTCTATTTAATAAGTTTGATATTCTAATAATATGTACCTCTTTTTCTATATTTTGTAGAAAAAAGAAAATTATCAAAATGAGATTTACATTTCTTTTATTTAGTGTTAGAATAAAAGAGAATTTTTGAAATAGTGCTCATATCGCATTTTGAAATTCACCATCTCTAACTAGTCGTCAGCCCCCACTGACGTCTTTTTTCTACAATTCATATTATACCAAACAAAAAAGCAATATTGTTTTTTCTATATATAGTGTTTATTTTTTGGAAAAATAGAATAAACCACAATATTTAGTGCAATGCTTTTAAAAAGACTATAAAAACTAATCTTTTTCTTTTTAACTTCCAACATTTAGGTATTAAATAAACTATTGATTCTATCCAGAATTTAAACAACTTATTTATTAACTATTATTTATTTTTCTACAATTTTGTTAATATATAAATCATCCACGAATCCACAAAAATCCCCTTAGAAATCCACTTCTAAGGGGTTGTCTTCATCCTGCTGCTTGGGATGGTTCTGCTGGTTTGGTCTTTTTATCTTTCTTGCTGCTAGTGATGAGACGGCGTTTGCTGTCTCGGATGCTATTGAGTTCCTTGAGGAGTTGGGTCAGGTGTTCCTTTTCAGGATAGGCTTCTGCACTGGCTGCAGTATAGCGCATAAAGAGGTCGTAGCTAGTTGAAAGTTCGGTACGGAGTTGTCTGGTCTTGCCAACTTCCTTGGCAGACTTAGAAGCACGCGCCTTACTCTCTACTTGGTCATATTCCTCTTGAGCATTGACTACCGCCATCAGCATGGGTGTCAGTCCTAGGCTGGTAACTGCCTCATGATAGGGTGTTTCACTAAGTGTTTTGAGCAGGCTCTTGATTTCTGCCGTTTCCACATCATTGCTGTGCTTAGTGATATCCTTATACTTGGCAAAGACTGGTTTCAGAGTTTCATGAGCTTCTTTGAGCTTGGTATCCTTAATCTTCGCAAATCCTCTATGAAGGGTAAAGAGACCGACCAAGGCACTATCACGATTGCGATCGACTTCTGTTAGATTGCTAGACTCTTTCGTCTCCACCGCCGCAAGTTGAGCTTGAAAATCATCCAACTTGGTCTTGAAGGGTTCCAAATGTTTGGAATACATAGCTTCATCCTTGTTTGCCTTAGAAAAAGTGGCCAAACTTTGATGAGTATCCATCATCAGGCTTTCAAACTCACGATTGGTAAAGTTGCTGTAACTAAGCGGGCGAATAGCGTATGTTTTTGTCATGATGATATCCTTTCTATTTAACAAATTATTTAGTTTTTTCTTTATCAAACCAAGAGTGGATTAGTTCTGGAAGATAGACCTGTTCTTGATCTGTTTTTACAACGCTTCCTTGTCTATCAGGTTGAATCAAAGGTCTATCCTTAAATACAAAGACTTGAAACAATGCACAGACCAAAAATAGAAGCCCCCATAAAGGAAGTGTCGATAGCATACTCTCCTCATCATCTTTAACTTTCTTCATCAATTTTTCTCCTTTAAGTTGATGCATTCATTCTAACAGTTTCCCAAACCATTTTAACCCCCATCCGCTCAACTGTCATTATTTCCATCTAAAATGTACTTTTCAGGACAAATCAGACATTTCCAAATTAAAAAATCCCTATCTGACTACACATACATACCGCCCATCAGATAGAGACTCTTACTATTTATAGATTTTAACTCTTCTAGCTTTAGAATACATTTAAACTTTAGGAAAGAAGACCATTCGAAAGTTCGAAGACCTCAAAACTTTCTCAGATAAGCTATTTGAAACGTAGATTGCTTATAAATTTATGGAGTTACGGTTATTCCAAACCCAGAATACATATAAACCTTAGTAAACGAACCTATTCTAAGTCTCGAAGACCTGTATTCCCATCTATTTCTTATCAAAAACACTCATTCCCCCTTTCTCCTCCAAAATATGGTATAGTAGAGTTATACTATCTATGAGGAGTTTACATGTCACAGGATAAACAAATGAAAGCTGTTTCTCCCCTTCTGCAGCAAGTTATCAATATCTCATCGATTGTCGGTGGGGTTGGGAGTTTGATTTTCTGTATTTGGGCTTATCAGGCTGGGATTTTACAGTCTAAGGAAACCCTCTCTGCCTTTATCCAGCAGGCAGGGATCTGGGGGCCACCTCTCTTTATCTTTTTACAGATTTTACAAACGGTCGTCCCTATCATTCCTGGGGCCTTGACCTCGGTAGCTGGGGTCTTTATCTATGGTCACATCATCGGGACTATCTACAACTATATCGGGATTGTGATTGGCTGTGCCATTATCTTTTATCTGGTGCGACTCTATGGAGCTGCCTTTGTCCAGTCTGTCGTCAGCAAGCGCACCTATGACAAGTACATAGGTTGGCTGGATAAGGGCAATCGTTTTGACCGTTTCTTTATCTTTATGATGATTTGGCCCATTAGTCCAGCTGACTTTCTCTGTATGCTGGCTGCCCTGACCAAGATGAGTTTCAAGCGCTATATGACCATCATCATTCTGACCAAGCCCTTTACTCTCGTGGTTTATACCTACGGTCTGACCTATATTATTGACTTTTTCTGGCAAATGCTTTGACACGTAAAAAATCCGTTTGGTTTCCCAAGCGGATTTTGTGATTTATTTTGAAACTTCTTTTGCAAGGACAAAGTTTCCAAGTGTGGCAGAACCATTTCCTGCAACTGCTGGCGTCACGATGTAGTCACGCACGTCTGGTACTGGTAGGTAGCCATTAAGAAGAGATGTAAATTTCTCACGAACACGATCCAGCATGTGTTGTTGGGCCATGACCCCACCACCAAAGACGATCACGTCTGGGCGGAAAGTCACTGTAGCATTAACCGCAGCTTGAGCGATGTAGTAGGCTTGAACATCCCAGACAGAGCTGTTAAGTTCAATGTTTTCACCACGAATACCTGTACGAGCTTCTAGACTTGGACCAGCCGCAAAGCCTTCCAAACATCCTTTGTGGAATGGACAAACACCGTTGAATTCTTTTTCAATATCCATTGGGTGTTTAGCCACGTAGTAGTGACCCATTTCAGGGTGACCTACACCACCAATAAACTCACCACGTTGGATAACACCTGCACCGATACCTGTACCGATTGTGTAGTAAACCAAGTTTTCAATACGAGCACCAGCATTGTTACGGGCAACCACTTCACCATAAGCAGAGCTGTTTACGTCTGTTGTGAAGTACATTGGCACGTTGAGGGCGCGACGAAGGGCACCAAGCAAGTCCACATTTGCCCAGTTTGGTTTTGGAGTCGTTGTGATAAAGCCATAATTTTTTGAGTTTTTATCAATATCAATCGGCCCAAATGAACCAACTGCAAGACCAGCAAGGTTGTCGAATTTTGAGAAGAACTCAATGGTTTTATCGATTGTTTCGATTGGAGTTGTTGTTGGAAATTGTGTTTTTTCTACAACGTTAAAGTTTTCATCACCGACAGCACAGACAAACTTTGTACCGCCCGCTTCCAAGCTTCCATATAATTTTGTCATGACAAACCTCTTGTTTTTATTTTCTTTATTATAGCATATTTCGAAAGTCTAAATTTCTCTATTTTTTAGATTTTCCTCTGTAAATCTTACCATTCAAGCAAAAACGAACAAACATGTCATTTGTTCGTTTTCACATTAGAGAGGATTGATTAGATTTTCACTTCGATCACAGCATCCCCCTTCGCAACTGAACCTGTTGCGACTGGAGCTACTGAAGCGTAGTCAGCTGTATTTGTAACGATAACCATTGTTGTATCATCAAGACCAGCTGCAGCAATTTTGTTTGAGTCAAAGGTTCCAAGAACATCGCCAGCTTTAACCTTATCACCTTGAGCAACTTTTGCTTCAAAACCTTCACCATTCATAGATACAGTGTCAATACCAACGTGGATCAAGACTTCAGCACCATCAGTTGTTTTCAAACCAAAAGCGTGTCCTGTTGGAAAGGCGATTGAAACTTCCGCATCAGCTGGTGCATATACCACACCTTGACTTGGTTTCACAGCGATACCTTGGCCCATAGCTCCACTTGAGAAGACTGGGTCATTCACATTTGAAAGAGCAACAACATCACCAATGATTGGAGTTTGGATTGTTTCGTCTTGAAGAGTTGCTGGTACTTCTTCATTTACCACTGTAGTTTCTTCAGAAACTGTTTCTTCAACAACTTCTGTTTCTTCTTTGTAACCAAAAGCATATGTCAAACCGAAACCAAGGGCAGTTGTAACTAAGACCATAAAGACATACTTGAGGAGTTGACCATTAATGTATAGAAGAGTACCAGGAATGATTGTGATACCAAAGCTAGTTCCTGCTAAACCAAGAATATTTGCTAACCAACCACCTGCAGCACCTGCAATAAGACCCATGATAAACGGTTTACCGTAACGAAGGTTAATACCAAAAATTGCTGGCTCAGTAATACCTAATCCTGCAGAAAGAGCTGCTGGGAAAGCAAGTGCTTTAATTTTGGGATTCTTTGTTTTTACACCAACAGCAAGAGTTGCTCCAAGTTGAGCAGTCATAGCTGCTGTAATAATAGCATTAAGAGGATCTGAACCTGTAGAAGTAACAAGGTTAGCCTCCAAGAGATTGAAGATATGGTGAACACCTGTAACAACGATGACCTGATGAACACCACCAAGGATTAATCCACCTAGACCCACTGGAAGACTGAGCAACCAAACAGTAGCGACTTTGACATAGCTTTCAACTTCGTGGAATACAGGTCCAATGACAAACAAGGCCAAAATAGACATTACTAAGAAAGTCAAGAATGGTACAAGGAGTAAATCTAATACATCTGGAATACGCTTACGGAGCCACTTTTCTAGTTTAGCACCAGTCAAACCAACGAAGAAGGCTGGTAAAACTGAGTTTTGATAGCCGACAACTTTGATAAAACCAAAGAAGAGGATTGGTTGAGCATCACCAGAGGCCACAGCCCAGGCATTTGGTAAGGATGAGTTTACCATCATCAATCCTAGAACCAAACCAAGCAATGGATTTCCACCGAAGACTCGAAAGGCTGACCAACAGATTAAGGCTGGGAAGAAGGCAAAAGCTGTATCTGTCAAAACAACTGAATAAGTATAGAAGTTTGTTGCTTTAAAAGCTTCTGCAGTAGTTCCAAACAAAGCTAAGACTTGATCCTGAACGATAGCCCCACGAATCCCCATAAAGAGACCAGTAGCAACAATTGCTGGCAAAAGAGGTACAAAGACGTCACCGAAAGTACGGATGGCACGTTGGAACCAATTTCCTTGTTTACCTGCTTCTTCTTTCATCTCATCCTTAGATGCTGTTGGCAAACCAAGAGCTACGACTTCATCGTACATCTTGTTTACTGTACCCGTACCAAAGATGATTTGGTATTGACCTGAGTTAAAGAAAGCACCTTGAACTTTTTCCAAGCTCTCGATAGCATCTTTATTGATCTTTGCTTCATCTTTAACCATAACGCGAAGACGAGTCGCACAGTGGGCTACACTGTTAACGTTCTCGCGTCCGCCCAAGGCTTCGATGACTTTTTTTGCAATTTCCTGATTGTTCATTTGCAAAAATCTCCTTATATAAAATTTTGTTCTTGTTTGAAAGCGATTTTATTCGCCCTACGACTTTTATTTTATCATGTTTCAAAAATATGTCAAGCGTTTTGCAGAAAAAATCTTTGTTTCTTAGAGGAAGGTCTTTTGTTTTGATAGATTGTGAGAGTTTTATGAAAGTATTCTTTAAAAAAATAGTTTAAAATCTGAGTTAAAAAGGATTTTGTTTCACTTTCTTTCAATTTTCTGTAGATAGATGATTGATTTCCTGCTTTTATTTTATGATAAACGTTTGACAGTTTTTTCTCTTTTTTAACATAAAAGGCTTGCATTTTTGCTCGAAAACGGTTACTATTAAAAGTGATAAGATTTTCGGAGGAATGAATGAATGGAATGGACAACTGAGCGTCGTTACAGACTTTATCAAGATTGGACGCAAGAAGAAATTCAACATATAAAGGAAAATATGGCACAATCTCCATGGCATACTCATTACCATGTTGAGCCAAAAACAGGACTTCTCAACGACCCAAATGGCTTTTCTTACTTTGATGGCAAGTGGGTTGTCTTTTACCAAAACTTCCCCTTTGGTGCAGCTCATGGATTGAAGTCTTGGGTTCAGCTTGAAAGCGACGACTTGGTTCACTTTACTGAAACAGGTGTAAAAATCTTACCTGATACTCCACTTGATAGCCACGGCGCTTACTCTGGATCTGCTATGCAGTTTGGTGATCAATTGTTCCTATTCTATACAGGAAATGTCCGTGATGAAAATTGGGTGCGACACCCTTATCAGATTGGTGCCTTAATGGATAAGGACGGCAAGATTGAAAAGATTGATAAGGTCTTGATTGATCAACCAGCTGATGCTACCGACCACTTCCGCGATCCACAGATTTTTAACTTTAAAGGACAATACTACGCAATCGTTGGTGGACAAGACTTGGAGAAAAAAGGATTCGTCCGTCTCTACAAAGCAGTCGATAATGATTATACAAACTGGCAAGAAGTTGGTGATTTGGACTTCAACAATGACCGCACTGCCTATATGATGGAGTGCCCAAATCTTGTCTTTGTCGGAGAACAACCTGTCCTTCTCTACTGCCCACAAGGTTTGGATAAAAAAGTTCTTGAATATGACAATATTTATCCAAATATGTATAAAATTGGTGCTTCCTTCGACCCTGAAAATGCTCGTTTGGTAGATGTGTCTGAACTACACAATCTAGACTATGGTTTCGAAGCCTATGCTACTCAAGCTTTTAACGCTCCGGATGGACGTGCTCTCGCTGTTAGTTGGCTTGGTTTGCCAGATGTGTCTTATCCATCTGACCGTTTTGACCATCAAGGAACTTTTTCATTGGTAAAAGAACTTACCATTAAAGATGGCAAACTCTATCAGTACCCTGTAGAAGCCATCAAGTACCTTCGAGCTTCAAAAGAGGAATTTTCAAATCGTTCTGAAACTAAGAATAGCTACGAACTTGAGCTGAACTTAGAGGCTAATAGCCAAAGTGAAATCATCCTTCTTGCTGATAAAGACGGAAAGGGGCTATCTATCAATTTCGACCTTGTCAATGGCCAAGTAACCGTTGATCGTAGTCAAGCAGGTGAGCAATATGCTCAAGAATTTGGAACTACTCGCTCTTGCTCAGTTACTAATCAAGCAACTACTGTCAATATCTTCATCGACAACTCAGTCTTTGAAATTTTCATCAATAAAGGAGAAAAAGTATTTTCTGGTCGTGTCTTCCCACATGAGAACCAAAATGGAATTCTCATTAAATCTGGAAACCCAACTGGAACTTACTACGAATTAGAATATGGTCGCAAAACTGACTGATGTCGCAAAATTGGCTGGTGTCAGCCCTACTACTGTTTCACGTGTCATCAATAAAAAAGGCTATCTATCTGAAAAAACCATCCAAAAGGTCAATGAGGCCATGCGAGAGTTGGGCTATAAACCTAACAACCTTGCTCGTAGCCTCCAAGGGAAATCAGCCAAGTTAATCGGTTTGATTTTCCCAAAAATTAGCCATGTTTTCTATGCTGAATTGATTGACAAATTGGAACACGAACTCTTCAAAAAAGGCTACAAGACCATCATCTGCAATAGTGAGCACGATTCGGAAAAAGAACGTGAGTATCTTGAAATGCTAGAAGCCAACCAAGTGGATGGAATCATCTCTGGTAGTCATAACTTGGGAATTGAAGACTACAATCGCGTAACGGCTCCAATCATCTCTTTTGACCGTAACCTGTCTCCAGATATCCCTGTCGTTTCTTCTGACAACTATGCTGGTGGTGTCCTAGCCGCTCAGACCTTGGCTAAAACTGGAGCCAAATCTATTATCATGATTACAGGAAATGACAACTCTAATTCCCCAACTGGACTTCGTCATGCTGGTTTTGCTTCAATCTTGCCAAAGGCTCCTATTATCAATGTTTCCAGTGATTTTTCACCCCTTCGTAAGGAAATGGAAATAAAAAATATCCTGACCAAACAAAAACCAGATGCGATTTTCGCCTCTGATGATTTGACTGCTATTTTGGTTATTAAGATTGCCCAGGAGCTTGGAATCTCTGTGCCTGAACAACTCAAAGTGATCGGCTATGACGGGACTTATTTCATTGAGAATTTCTACCCTCACCTCACTACCATTAAACAACCCTTGGAAGAGATTGCTCGCCTAACAGTTGATTTGCTCTTACAAAAAATTGAAGGTAAAGAGGTTGCTACCACTGGTTATTTCTTGCCAGTTAGTCTCTTACCAGGTAAAAGTATTTAAACAAAAAACTCGGACTGAATCAGTCTGAGTTTTTTCTTATAATCTAAATTTTTTCAAAAGTGTTTGGGCTTTTTCTAAATTAAAAGTTTTTTCAGCAATCAAGCATTCTACCAACTTAGGCACTTCAGCCTCTGTGGCTCCTGCAAGGAGGGCTAGTGACTTCGCTTGAAGTTTCATGTGTCCATGCTGAATTCCTGTGCTGACAAGAGCTTTAAGAGCTGCAAAGTTTTGTGCAAGACCAATTGACACGATAATTTGAGCCAATTCCTTAGCTGATGGATGACCTAGCAACTCATGGCTGAGAACGACTCGAGGATTGAGACCAATTGATCCACCCTTGGTAGCAACTGGCATCGGCATAGTCAGCTCTCCTATTAACTCTTCTGTTTCCAAATCCATCATCCAATGACTGAGACCTCGATAAGCACCATCATGACTGGCATAGGCATGCGCTCCTGCTTCGATGGCACGCCAATCATTTCCTGTCGCAATCAAGAGAGCATCGATTCCATTAAAAATTCCCTTATTGTGAGTAGCTGCTCGATAAGGATCTGCTTGAGCAAACTGGCTGGCTAAAACCATTTTTTCTGCTAGTTCACGCGCTTCATCCTTCTGGCGACTCAAATAACGAAAGGCGATCCGACAGCTTGCTGTCACCAGAGAATCGGTCGCGTAGTTTGACAGAATCCCCATGAGACTCTGTCCCTGACAGAGTTCTTCTAAGACTGGTTTCAAGGCTTCCAGCATGGTGTTGAGCATATTAGCACCCATGGCTTCCTGGGTATCGACATGGAGATAAACAACGAGAAAGTCAGTTTCGCCTTTTATCTGCTCTACATGCAAATCACGCGCCCCACCTCCACGTTTGACGATAGAAGGATAGGCCTGATTGGCAAGTTCCAAGAGCTCAGTCTTTTTGTTTGTAATCTTCTCTTGAGCTTGTTCAGGTTCAGCAACTTGATAAAGAGCTACCTGCCCAATCATCTGGCGCTGATGAACCTGAGCAGTAAAGCCACCTGCTCGCTTGATGATTTTACTTGCATAGCTGGCCGCAGCAACCACGGACGGTTCTTCTGTCACATAGGGAACTGTGTATTCCTGACCATTGACAAGGACCTCTGGAACCAGCGAATAAGGCAGAGAAAAAGTTCCCACCACATTCTCACTCAGCTGGTCTGCCACAGTCACACTTATCTGTTCATCCTGCTCCAAACTCACTTGCTTCTCAGGACTAAGGAGCGCCTGAGCTTGTAACAACTCGAGGCGCTCTTGGTATGATTTTTTAGAAAATCCATTCCAACTTATCTTCATTATTTTTCAACCTTGCTATAACGGCGTTGGTGGTCAACAATTTCAACCAAGGCAAAATCTTGATTTTCATAGCCAGAAAACTGGGTAGAATTTGTTTCATCTAAGTCTACTTCCTCAAAGAAGACTTTTTCATAGTCTGCAACAGACAGGGCAGTTCGTTGGTTGAGCTTGTTCAAACGGTCTTTATCCAGATAAGCTTCATATCCTTCAACCAATGCACCACTGAAGAACTCAGCTACAGCCCCACTTCCGTAACTATAAAGGGCAATTTTATCCCCAGCCTTCAAGCTATCTGTATTTTCCAAGAGAGACAAAAGTCCGAGGAAGAGGGAACCTGTATAGATATTCCCCACCTTTTGACTGTAGAGAATAGACTGGTCAAAATGCTTTTGCAAGAGGTCTTTTTTCTCTTGAGGCAGGCTCTTATCCATGATTTTTTTCAAGCCTTTTAGCGCTAATTTAGGATAAGGCAAGTGGAAGCAAACAGCTGCAAAATCATCCAAAGTAAGCTGGTAGCGTTTTTGATATTCAAGCCAAGTCGTTTTCAAACTATCCAAGTATTGCTGGGTAGAATAGACACCATTTACATAAGGAGTTGTTGAGTAATTTGGACGCCAGAAATCCATGATGTCACGAGTCTGAGCCACATTGTCGTTATTAAAGGCCATAATGCGTGGATTCTGTGTAATCAACATGGCCACACTTCCAGCACCCTGAGTGGGTTCTCCAGGTGTTTCAATACCATATTTGGCAATATCACTGGCAATAACTAAAACTTTGGACTCTGGAGAATTTTCCACATGCAATTTGGCATAATGAAGGGCCGCTGTCGCTCCATAGCAGGCTTCTTTAATCTCAAAACTACGAGCAAAGGGCTGGATGCCCAGCAAACCATGTACAAAGACGGCCGCAGCTTTACTCTGGTCAATTCCTGACTCAGTAGCCACAATGACCATATCAATTTCTGCTCTTTCTTGCTCAGTTAAAATAGAATCACTTGCACTGGCTGCCAAGGTCACGATATCCTCAGTTAGAGGCGCAATACTCAATTCCTTGAGTAAGAGTCCTTTACTTAATTTTTCAGGGTCAATTCCCCTCGCTTCTGCTAAGTCTTGTAATTTCAAGACATATTGACTGGTCGCAAAACCAATCTTATCAATACCGATTGTCATATTTACCTCTGTTTTATCATTCATTGTAAAAAATCGTTCTATACTATTTTATCACAAATAGCAGTAAAAGAGAGAAAAAAGACTTGATTCACCAAATCAAGTCCCTTATTATTCTAACCATTATGCTGTTTTCGTAAGTGAGAATAAAGTCTGAGAATCACTGTTCCACTAGCCATTCCAATGGAAATCACCAAAGCCAACATAACAACTAAGGTTGCACTAGCAATGGCATGACTGTAATCTCCCGTCACAAAAAAGGCAGTTGTCCGATAGGAGAGATAACCCGGAACCAGAGGTGCCAAGATGGCCAAGATAAAGACCACAGCAGGTGTCTTATAAAGAATACTTAAAATCTGGCTGACACAAGAACCGATAATGGCTGCAATAAAAGTAGCCACAATAACATTGGTCGGTTCCTTGAGCAAAAGATAAATTAGCCAGACAGCCATGCCCAAAATTCCTCCTGGTAAGAGCATAGAACGTTGCACATTGAGTACGATTAAAAAAGTGATGATAGCAAGAAGACTTGCTACTGCTTGTAATAAAAAGGTTGTTAGTGTCATATTAATTCATCAATACCAAGGCGACAGAAGTTCCTGCCCCTAAAGCAAGGGTAATGAGCAGGGATTCAAACATCTTACTCATACCAGAGTTTATGTGGTTGGTCATAATATCACGAACCGCATTGGTCAAGGCAATTCCTGGTACAAAAGGCATGACCGCGCCAGCTATAATCAAATCTGCCGTTGAAGGAAAGCCTGTGTAGCGAGCCCAAAACTGGGCAATCATCCCAAATACAAAGGCTCCAGCAAAGGCCGTCACAAAAGGAATTCGGATAAATTTTTCCACATAAAGGGAAAATGCAAAACCAAATAAGGTAGCCACTCCTGCCCCAAGTGCATCGTAGATATTTCCACTAAACATAATTGAAAAGAAAGGGGCGCTAAAGGTCGCAGCCAAAGTTACCTGCAACTTAGTATAGGGAAGAGGTTGAGCTTGCAAGGCCGTCAATTGCTTGAAGGCCGTCTCTAAATCCAGCTTTCCCCCTACCAACTGACGAGAAATCTGGTTGACATCGCAGACTTTTTCAATATTATAAGAAGAGGAAGTCACACGTTTCATTCGCGAAATATTGGTATTTTCAATGGAGAAAAAGATAGCGGCAGGCATGGCAAGAACATTGCAATCCACAATCCCCTGCGAATGCGCAATACGGATCATGGTATCTTCTACACGATGAATCTCTGAACCACTTTTGAGAAGAATGGTTCCAGCTAACATAATCACATCGATTATGACATTTAATTCTCTTGATTCTTCCATGCGTTCCTCCTTTTATCAACTCCTTCTATTCTATCACAAATCCGGACTCAAAAAAAATCTTTGCCATGAAATCATGACAAAGATTCTAGTATCACTATGGATTATCTGGGGAAGTATCTCCTCGTTGTGAATTACCTTGCGAGTTTCCTTGTGTTGGGGAGGTTTCTGCATTTCCCGGCTCGTTAGGTTTCCGAGAAGAACTAGACGACGAAGAGGATGAGGATGAAGATGTTGAAGAAGTACGAGTTTGTTTTGCTTTATAAATAGAAATTTTAACACGAGTAGTGCTCAAGTCTACTTTTTCGCCTGCTTTTGGACTTTGCTCTACAACAGTCCCCTCAGCAGTTCCTTCAGGAGCTTTAGACACTTCTACAACTTCAATATTAGCTTTTTTAACGTCATATATCTCTGTAAGATTATTGACTGCAAATTCTCGACTAGAACCAATATAGCTTGGCATTGAAATAGAATTTACTTTTTTAGCAACTGTCAAAACTATTTGAGTTGCCTTGCTAAGATCATAGGTTGTTCCTTCCGGTAAACTTTGTTTCATGATTGTACCAGCTTCGATTTCGTTGGATTCTTCTTCCTCAATCTTAATTAGATTTTCTGGAACCTTCTTGCCCTTCAATTCTGCCACTACATCACTGGACTTTCTTCCGAGATAATTTCCGAGTTGGAAAGACTGCTGACCAGAAGACACAATCAAATTAATTTTTGTTCCTTCTTTACGTGTTTTACCAGCTTCAGGGTCTGTACGAATAACCCGACCTTCTTCAACCTTATCACTGGCCTCTGATTTTTCTTCACCAACCTCAAAATTGGCTTTTTTTAGAGCCTCTTTAGCCTCTGCAACCGTCTGACCTGCCACATTTGGAATAGCAATGGTAGCGGGCGTTCTATATAAAATCCATACCAAGGATGCCACAACCAACAAGAAGGTCGCAAATAAAATTGGATAACGTGCTTTCATACGACGACGTTTGGTTGGCTTTGAACTAGGTACCGTTTTTTCTGTCTGATGAGGCTGAGGCTTAGGTTGAGGTCTTCCCTCTTGTACCGGAGCTTTAGGAATAGAAGTCAGAGTACTTTGTGGAACTTTAGGAAGAGTCTTGGTATCCGCCTTAGTCGCATCATCAAAGACTAGCTTTGGTTCATTGCGACGATTATAAGACAAACTACTAGACAAATCCACATACATTTCAGCGACTGATTTGTAGCGATCTGTCAATTTCTTGGCAGTTGCCTTAATAACAACATTTTCTAGAGCCTGAGGCACAGATGGATTTTCAGCTATAACCGACGGCAGTGGTTTCTGGAAATGCTGGAGGGCGATGGTCACTGCACTATCCCCATCGTAAGGAATATGGCCTGTCAGCATCTCATAGAAAATAATCCCCATGGCATAGATATCACTCTGTACAGTTGCTTTAGAACCACGCGCCTGCTCTGGCGATAAATAATGAACCGAACCTAGCATTGAGTTGGTCTGAGTCAGACTTGTCTCTGCAAAGGCTACTGCAATCCCAAAGTCTGTAACTTTGGCAGTCCCATCTGGTGTCAAAAGGATATTTTGCGGTTTCAAATCCCTGTGAACAATTCCTCGAGTATGGGCTAAGCGCATAGCCAAGAGGATTTGTCCCATGATTCGAATCGCTTCTTCATTTGAAAGAGGGTGATGTTCCTTGATATAGCGTTTGAGGTCTAATCCAGCAACATATTCCATTGCGAGATACTGTTGCCCCTCTTCTTCACCGATATCTGTAATCCGAACGATATGAGGATGGTCCAGATCCGCCATGGCTCTCGCTTCCCGCTGAAAACGAGCCACTGCAATAGGATCTGTTTGGTAGTTGGTCCTCAGGACCTTCACTGCCACTTCTTCACCGTCCAAAATCAAATCCTTGGCCAAATAGACATCTGCCATGCCTCCTCGACCAATTTGTTTGATAATCCGATACCGCCCGGCAAAAATCTTGCCGATTTGGATCATTCTGTTGCCTCCTCATTAACAGCAATAAGGGCAACTGTGATATTGTCTAAACCACCTGCATTGTTGGCAAAACGAATCAAGGTTGCTGCCTTATCTGCCAAAGAAATATCGCTGGTTACAATATCAGAAATCTCACTGCCTGAAATCATATTTGTCAAGCCATCACTATTGAGTAAGAGATAGTCTCCCGGCTCAAGGGTAATCATTCCAAAATCAGGCTGAATTTCATCTTTTTGACCAATTGACTGGGTAATAATGTTTTTCTGTGGATGGCTAGCAGCTTCTTCAGGTGTCAATTGACCTGCCTTAAGCAATTCATTGACTAAAGAATGGTCGCTCGTTAACTGGTGGTATTCTTCTCCACGAATCAAACCGATACGAGAATCCCCAATGTGGGCATAGATAGCTTGATTATCAATAATGGCTACAGCCTCAAGGGTTGTTCCCATTCCTTTATAGGCTTCATTTTGTCCCAATTGGTTAATCCTTTGATTTTCAATCTCAAGGTTGTTAGCAAACCATTCACGCACTTCATTAACTGTATCGATTTGAGTATCTACCCAAGCTACACCTAGGTCTGTTACCGCCATTTCACTAGCGATATTCCCTGCGCGATGACCTCCCATACCATCAGCTAGGATAATCATGGTACGTCCAGCTCTATTGACATAGTGGTTGACATAGTCTTGGTTATTTGTTCGTTTCTGACCAACATCTGTTAATAATGAAATTTCCATGTGTTAGTTCCTTCCTAATCCGATATCTTGCGAAATTGACTGATGAAGAATCCATCACTTCCATACAATTCAGGTGTAATGAGGATACAGCCATCTTTCATGATATCCTTACATTCATGTTCTAGTGTTACCTGCTCAAATTCAGGATGACTTTCTAAAAATGCCTGTACGACTTGAAAGTTCTCCTCTGAGACAATAGTACAGGTACTATAAGTTATTATACCACCTTTGCGTAGTGTTTGACAAACACTACCTAATATTTCTAGCTGAATTTCCTGCAAGGACGCGAAATCTGCCGTTTCTTTATTGTATTTGATGTCTGGTTTTCGGCGCAGAAGACCGATTCCTGAACAGGGAGCATCCACCAAAATCTTATCAAAAGAATCCTGACCAAAAAACTCATGTACCTTTCTGGCATCCAATTTTTGCCTTTGAATCCGATCTGCAACTCCTAAACGTTGGGCATTTTCTTGGATTAAGTCCAACTTGTGATCGTAAAGGTCCAAAGCCGTAACCTGACCTGTCGTGAGATAAGAGGCTATATGGGCTGTTTTTCCACCCGGAGCCGCACAGGCATCTAGAACCTGCTCATTACCTTGTAGATCAAGCGTCGGAGCAACCAGCTGACTGGACTCGTCTTGGATGGTAATCGCTCCATCTGCAAACAAATCATGGCCTGCAAAATGCCCTTGCTCCTTCACAAGACTAGAGGGAGACAAGGATGAAGCACTGGCCTCCAACAAGGTTTGGATTTCCTCTTTTCGGTTTAAATCAGTCACACGAATACTGGCCTTGTTGCGCACCAAAAGACTTTCAAAAATAGCTTGCGCTCGCTCCTCTCCGTATTCTTCCTTGAGCTTGGCAACCAGCCAAACTGGGAGAGAATAGGCAATGGAATCACGCTTGTTTTTTCGTTTGATGCTGGTGATATCTGGCCAGCCTTCACGTAGAATACGACGAAGGACAGCGTTGACCAATTTTTCACTGCCTTTTTTACGGACTTTGGCCAATTCTACTGCTTCATTGACCACAGCATGGTCTGGAATCTTGTTCAAATAGCGGAGCTGGTAGGCACTCATGAGAAGAAGGACATAAAGCCAACTATCTAACTGATCTCTGTCTTCGATAAAGTGTGATAGGTACCATTCCAGAGTCAGTTTACGGGCTACCGTTCCATAGACCAGCTCGGTCACCAAGCCCTTGTCTGCTGCCGAAAGTTGACTCCCCTTGAGATGCTTATTTAAGGCAATATTTGAGTATGCTTGATTGATAAAGACATCTTCTAATACCGCTAGGACTAAACTTCTAGCCGTTTCTACTTTAATCACCAAATCGTTCTCCTACAGTCAATGTCCGTCCAACTCCGTTGAGGAAGGAAGCAATGTCCATCTTAGGTTTACCAGCTGGCTGCACTTGTTTGAGGGATAGAGCCCCTTCTGCCGTTGCGACAATCAATTCTTTCTTGCCGATAGAGAGGATTTCACCTGAATTTCCCTGACCTTCTACTGGTAGAGATTCATAAATCTTAAAGCGGTCGCCCTTAAGGAAAGTATGGGCAACAGGCCACGGGTTCATTCCACGGATCTGATTGAAAAGTTGACGATTGGTCTTAGTCCAATCTAATTTTTCTTCTTCTGGCTTGATATTTGGAGAGAAGGTAACTTGGCTTGGATCCTGGGGTTCAGGTTTGATATCACCAGCAATGTAGGCAGGCAAAGTGTCCAAAAGCAAATCACGACCAACTAGCGCCAATTTCTCAAACAAGGTGCCGACATTGTCCTCATCCGTAATCGGAATACTACGACGAGAAATCATATCCCCTGCATCCATTTCCTTAACCATTTCCATAATGGTCACACCAGCTTCCTCATCCCCTTGAATCAAGGCATAATGGATAGGCGCACCACCACGGTGTTTTGGAAGTAGAGAGGCGTGAACATTGACCGCAAAGTCCATGCTATCAAGGAGTTTACTTGGGAGAAACTGCCCAAAAGCAGCAGTCACAATTCCATCTGCTCCTAGCTGCATAATAGTTTCCATCTCTGGACTTCCAGATAATTTTTCAGGTTGGTAGATTGGAAGACCTGCTTCTTTAGCAGCCTGCTTGACCGGGGTTTCTTGGATAACTTTTTTACGCCCAACAGCACGGTCTGGCTGGGTCACAACGGCTAGAATTTCGTAACGGTCATCTGTCAAAAGCCCTTTTAAAACTGTTGCTGAAAAGTCGGGGGTCCCCATAAAGATTAATTTTGTCATATCTTCTCCTTCTTATAAAAATTGCTGTGGCTCATGGTCAATGCTGAGACGGAGCTCACTATTTTCCCTTTCTTGAGTCAAGGCCAAGACCTGATTGAGTGTAGGACCCAGCTCATCTTCTAAACGGTATTTAATTAAAATCTGGTAATGATAGAGGTTGTGGGTACGAGCAATCGGTTTTGGCGTCGGCCCAAGGATGTTACTGGTTTCAGACAAACCTGATCGTAAAATGTTCATGACTTCATAGGCACGTTTGACAACCTCTTCTTCTTTCTTGTGAGAAAGGGTAATGCCAATGGTGAAATAGTATGGTGGATAGCCAAGTTGTCGTCTGATTCCCATTTCATAAGCGTAAAAGCCTTCGTAATCCTGATCCTTTGCAAATCGAATAGCGTAGTGCTCAGGATTGTAAGACTGAATCAGGACCTGACCTGCTTTTTCAGCACGACCTGCCCGACCTGCCACCTGAGTCAAGAGCTGGAAGGTTCTCTCAGAAGAACGGAAATCAGGCAAATTCAAGGCTGTATCCGCATTTAGCACTCCGACTAAGGTTACATTGGGAAAATCCAATCCCTTGGCAATCATCTGAGTACCTAGTAAAATATCTGCTTCTCCTCGCCCAAACTGGTCAAGCAGAGCTTGGTGGCTACCTTTCTTACGAGTCGTATCCACATCCATCCGTAGAATGCGTGCATGGGGAAAGAGTTCTGCCAGCTCGTCATAAGCCTTCTGAGTTCCCGTCCCATAGTAGCGAATGCTGCGACTCTTACAGTTAGGACAGACCTGAGGAATGTCCTTCGAAAAACCACAATAATGGCAATTCATGGTCTTGGTATCCATGTGCAAGGTTAGAGAAATATCACAGTTGAGACAAGTATCCACCGTCCCACACTCCCGGCACATAACAAAGCTAGAATAGCCACGGCGATTGAGCATAAGAACCACCTGCTCTTTTTTAGCCAGACGGTCTTGAATAGCCTCTAGCAAAGGTGGCGTAAAATTTGACGTCTCATTCTGCCCGATATAGTCCCGAAAGTCAATCACTTGAACCTCAGGGATTGTGGCCAAAGGATTGGCCCGTTGGGTCAGACGTAAGTGTTGATAAACGCCTTTCCCAGCGCGAGCACGGCTTTCCAGACTAGGAGTTGCTGAACCAAGTACCAGAGCTGCTTGATGATACTGAGCCCGTAAAATAGCAACCTCTCTGGCATGGTAACGGGGATTGCTGTCCTGCTTATAAGTCGCTTCGTGCTCCTCATCGATAATCATAACACCTAGATTCTTCAGCGGAGCAAAGATGGCCGATCTAGCACCAACAACAACTTGGGCATCGCCACGTTCCACTTTGCGCCATTCATCATACTTTTCACCATTAGACAGGCCAGAGTGAAGAATGGCAACCTTATCCCCAAAACGAGCGATAAAACGCTCCGTCATCTGAGGAGTCAAGGAAATCTCAGGTACCAGCAAAATAGCTGTCTTGCCCTTATCCAAAGCCCCTTGGATAATCTGCAAGTAAACCTCGGTCTTCCCACTTCCTGTAATCCCTTGAAGGAGGAAGGGAGCCTGATGACTGCCAATCGCACTGACAACCGCATCACGCGCCTGCCTTTGCTCTGGATTCAACTCCAAAGGCTGACTTGCTTCAATCCCTTCAAAATAAGCAGCCGAGCGTTGAACTTCCTTTTGGACTATGGTCACAGCACCTTGTTCCACAAAGAAGTTGACTTGCTCCCGCGAGTAGGACTCTAACAAACTAGCCAAAGAAGTACTCTCTGGATGAGACAGCAAATAATCTCTCAATTCCAACTTTTTCTTAGCACGCGTAGAAATCTCTACACTTTCTAATTGAGCAAGGTCAACCTCATACCAAGACTGGGTCTTGACCTTCTTTTGATCAATTGCCTGATATTCTAGACCAAGCAGGCCTTTTCTAGTCAAACGCATCATTTCAGCTTGCTTAGCTAAATCCAGAGAAGAAAATGCAAGCGAATCCTCTGAACCAAACAAGCGCTCTCGGTCTTCCTGACTCAGACCTGCAAGAGGATAGAGAATCTTGTCATAGCTGGAGTTCAGAAATCCTGGTAGCATAGCCTTGAGGATGGAGATTTTATAGGAGAAGACGGACTTGCGTAACTCCTCAGCAAGCCAGAGTTGTTCTTGCGTGAGAACAGGAGAAAAATCCAGCACCTCCGCAATATCTTTTAAATCATGATTAGCCTCTTCTTCATCTGGTTGGGACTCCAAACCAAGAACAATCCCTTGAATCAGGCGATTGCCCTTACCAAAAGGCACATGAACCCGCATCCCAACTTCTAGCATTCCCTCGAATTCCTTAGGAATCCTGTAACTATAGGGCTGGTCCGTCTGCATCAAAGGCACATCTACGATAATCTTGGCTATAGCCATCTTCTCACCTCCTCCTTGTCAGTACATTCTTGCAATAGAAAAAATAAGATTGAGTCCCCCCAACCTTAAATTTTTTCACCATCTTCTTTTTCTTTAGCGATTTGCTCTTTGATTTTCTTTTCTTCTTCTTCTTTGCGGCGTTTTTCTTCTTCGATACGGCGACGCACTGCTTCACGTTTTCCTTCTGGATCTGGGTGAATTGTAACGTTTCCTGATTCGATTTCTTCTAAAGCGCGAAGAGTTGATTTTTCAGACTTGAAACCTTGAGTTGCTGGCGCACCTGCTTCCAATTCGTGGGCACGTTTTGCTTCCAAAATTACGAGTGAATATTTTGATGGAACCTTGTCGAGCAAGGTATCAATAGAGGGTTTTAACATCATTTGCTTGTACCTATTTTCTAAATTTTATCGAGTAGTTGGAGATTTTGGTAACATCTCCTGATAGTGACCAATGACACGATCTACACGGAAGTGCTCTGCTTCAATAACACGTTTGACACGCTCAGCAGCTAGGGGCACCTGATCGTTGACAATCGCATAATCATACTCACGCATGAGAGCAATTTCTTCCTTGGCTTTTTCGATTCGTTGGGCAATCACTTCTGCACTGTCTGTTCCACGACCTACTAAACGATCTTGCAATTCATCCAAATCTGGTGGTGTCAGGAAGATAAAGACAGCATCTGGAACCTTTTTCTTGACCTGAAGAGCGCCTTGAACTTCAATTTCAAGGAAAACATCGATTCCCTTGTCCAAGGTTTCGTTGACATAGGTCAGAGGAGTTCCATAGTAGTTGCCGACATATTCTGCGTATTCCAACATCTGTCCTTGACGAATCAGCTCTTCAAACTCTTCACGAGTACGGAAGAAATAGTCAACACCGTCCACTTCTCCAGGACGTTGTGCGCGTGTCGTCATCGATACAGAGTATTGAAATTGGTTTTCAGAACTCTCAAAAATCTCTCTTCTAACCGTTCCTTTTCCAACCCCTGAAGGACCAGAAAAAACGATTAGTAAGCCTCGGTCTGCCATTGTGTCTCCTTTTAGTCAGTCTGTGAAATAACATTTCTAGAATAATGGCAAAAAGCCAGATTATCCTTTACAGTCTTTCTATCTAGTGTAACAAAAAAGCAGTAATTTTTCAACTGCTCTTTCTTATTTATTTAGCATAATCTACTGCACGAAGCTCGCGAATCACGGTTACCTTGATATTTCCAGGGTAATCGAGATTGTTTTCAATTTTCTCACGAACTTTGTGAGCCAAGATTGTGACTTTGTCGTCTTTGATTTGTCCTGGATTGACCATGATGCGGATTTCACGTCCTGCTTGAAGGGCAAAGCTATTCTGTACTCCTTCAAAGCCGTTCGCAATTTCTTCCAAATCATGAAGACGTTTGATGTAGCTTTCAAGAGACTCACTACGAGCACCCGGACGGGCAGCGCTCAAAGCATCTGCTGCAGCAACAATCACTGCAATGACGCTTTCGGCTTCGACATCACCGTGGTGGCTAGCAATTGTATTCACCACAACTGGATGTTCCTTGTACTTACGAGCCAATTCCATACCGATTTCAACGTGGCTACCTTCAACCTCACGGTCAATGGCTTTTCCGATATCGTGAAGGAACCCTGCACGACGAGCAAGAGCCGCATTTTCACCAAGTTCGCTCGCCATGATACCAGCTAACTTAGCAACCTCAATCGAATGACGTAAGACATTTTGTCCATATGAAGTACGGAACTGCAAGCGACCCATGATTTTCATCAAGTCTGGATGAAGGTTTGGTGCCCCAATTTCATAGGCAGCAGCCTCACCGTATTCACGAATCTTATTGTCAATCTCTTGACGGTTTTTCTCAACCAACTCTTCGATACGAGCTGGGTGGATACGACCATCCTTGAGCAACATTTCCATAGTCATACGGGCAATTTCACGACGAATCGGGTCAAAACCTGATAAGGTCACCACTTCTGGTGTATCGTCGATAATCACATCGACCCCTGTCAAACTTTCAAAGGTACGAATGTTACGACCTTCACGACCAATAATGCGTCCCTTCATAGTATCGTCTGGCAGGTGAACCGTTGAGTTTGTTGACTCCGCCACATATTCACCAGCGATACGTTGCATGGCTTGAACCAAGATGTCCTTGGCCATTTTGTCAGAACGTTCCTTGACCTCTTGCTCAGCTTCACGAATGCGGCTAGCAATCTCCTTGGTCAAGTTTTCCTCTGTCTGAGCCAAGATAATATCTCGTGCTTCTGCCTGAGACAGGGCACCAATACGCTCTAGCTCTGCTTCTTTTTGTCTTTCGACTTCCTCTAATTGCTCTTCACGCGCATCAAGGTTTTTCGCTCTATCAGAAATACTTTGTTCTTTTTGTTCAAGTGTTTGTTCTTTACTCGTCAAATTGTCGTCCTTACGGTCAAGGCTAGTAGCTCTCTCTGTCAAACGACTTTCGATTTGTTTGAGTTCTTGACGTTCTGATTTGAATTCAGCGTCCACTTCTTCACGGTATTTTCTGGCTTCTTCTTTGGCCTCCAATAGTGCTTCTTTTTTAAGAGACTTGCTTTCACGTTTAGCTTCATTAACAAGTAAATCCGCTTCACGTTCAGCTTGTCCACGTAAATTAGTTGCTTCTTGTTCAGCATTTAAAAGCATCAACTCTGCAGCTTCCTGAGATGATTTCATCTTGGCTGAGATGCTGACATATCCAATGACTAAACCAATGATGACGGCAAAAACAGCAATCGCAAGCGACATGATTTCCATGTTTTTACCTCATTTTATTGTTATTCCGAATGACATACATTCTTTTACATTCTACCATAAAAAAGTGATTTTCACAAACCTAAAATAGAATATGTTTTGGGGAAATTGGAACACATTCACAAAAATAAAATTGTTATTTAGAAATAGTAGTTTAGTAGAGACTTGAGAAAAAGCCTACTTTTCAGTAGACTTAGTTTATTTCTATTCTAATCGGTACTCTTCCAAAATTCTGCTCTGCTATACTTGGATTTCCCAGTTGGTAAATCTGGTCTGCCTTTTGGGTCATAGCATCCCAAGGTTCTTTGCCAATTCGGCTGACTAGATCGACCTGCCCTTTCAAAGACTTGAGATGTTGCCTGCCTTTTTCAGTAAAGCCAAGAACATGGATGCCTTCTGGCAAGTCACTTTCTCTAGCCTGCACCAAGATATAGGTCAAAAGGCGTCTGACACGCGCCTTGGTGTAACGTTTGGTCGCAACCGCCTCAATCAAGTCTTCCACAGACTGGACTGTCTTGATGGTCTCTTTAATGCGCACAGCCATTTCTTGATTGACCTGATAGATGGTGGTTATGTCGGGATTTGACAAGATTTGATAGCGGAGCAAAGGAAAATAGTCTTCCCAGCTCACTTTACTGGTCTGCTCAAATAGGGCAACAGAAGGCATAAATCGTTCTAAGAAATCTTTGTCCCTTTGGTGCTGACGGAGGGCTGTCGCCGAGGCGAAGTCCACATCCTGGTCCACAGAATGGTAACCAGCCCCCTGACGCTGAATCGGATACAGCTTGATATTTCGTCCCGCAACCGCCTTGGCATAGGCCAAAGCAAGAACATGATTGGGTGTATGGCCTGAAAAATCAAGACCAGCAAATTCCTTCCACATGGCTTGGGTTTTCTGGGGATAGGAGAGAGAATCAGGCAGATTTTCCACAAAATTCTCCATCTCTCTACCTTGCTCTGCGTATAAGTCAGCGATTTTTTGATAATCCAGAACTTCTTCTGTTCCAAAAGCGAGGCTATCAATACCCAACCGAGCCAAGATATCCACAGCCCCTTGGCCAAAGAAATCCGCCGCCTGAACACTGACTATAAAGGGCAGTTCCACTACCAGATCAGCACCATTTTCAAGCGCCATCTGGGCTCGTGTCCACTTGTCCACGATAGCAGGCTCGCCTCTCTGCATGAAATTCCCAGACATGGCCACAATTTTCAACCCCTTCGTCTGCTCAAGCAGGTATTTGTGGCCATTATGAAAAGGATTGAACTCCGCGATAATACCCGTGATGGTCATGATAATCTCCTACTTCTGCGCCACAAAAAACCAACGGGTGCTGGTTTCTGTTGGCTCTTTGTCTTCAAAGTCCGCAAAGAGTTTGAAGGATTTGAATCCGGCCTGTTCCAGCAAAATATCATAGGTCAAGACCTCATAGGTTCGCTCCTCATGCACTTCATCGTGGCGACTAAAGGAACCATCCGCTTCCTTGACAAAGAAAGTCAACTCATGAACGATAGAGTGAGGCGCCGCATCCTCATAGGTATCCCATAGCATGGCGAAATCTTCTGCATTTTCATGATAAGAATAGCCTGGAAAAACTTCGTCTGTCTGGTAGGTCGAATGCACATCAAAGATGAAAACTCCATCTTCATTAAGGGCATTATACACTTCCTTAAAAACATCCCCTACTTCCACCTCATCCTGCATGTAGCAGATAGAGTCCGAATAACAAGTGACAAAGTCGTATTGACCTACCTTGGACAAATCCAACATATTGCCTTCAATAAAATCAATCTTTTGTTTGGCTGAAGCCGCTCTCTTCTCCGCAATCTTCAGCATATCTGCGCTCAAGTCAAGTCCAGTCACATCAAAACCAGCTTGAGAAAAGCGTACAGACTGGATGCCTGTCCCACAAGCCAATTCCAAGAGTTTTTTTCTCTCCTTTGTCTTAGGCAAATGACCCAGAGAAAAATCCGTCCATTTATCATATAAACTATCGTCCATGACCGCATCATAGACCGCCGCAAAGGTTTCATAAGTTGCCATAATCATGATACCAAGAGCCTCCATGGCAAACACCACTCGCCCTATACCTTTCTATCCATTTTTTCTAAAATAAGCAAAGAAACCCAGTTGGCTACAACTGAGTTCGTCTTCTAAGCAAGAGCTTCTGAAATATCTACTGACTCCGCCTCATGCCATAGCTTTTCTAAGTTATAGTGGGCACGCATTTCTTCTGAAAAGACATGCACGACAACAGAGCCGAGGTCTAGTAGGACCCAACCTCCAGCTGCATCTCCTTCGACATGACTGCCTTTAAAGCCTGCATCGGCTACTTTTTCACGGATATTATCAGCGATAGCGTCCAACTGACGGCTATTCATTGAACTAGTAATAACAAAGTAGTCAGTCACGCTAGTCAAATCTTGGACATCAAGTGCGAGGATATCCTCCGCACGTTTCTCATCAGCCGCTTTCACGACTAGTTCTAGTAATTCTTTTTCGTTCATTTAATCCTCTTTTAAAAAATATTTTTACAATCTAGGACATCTGCAAAGCGCTCCTCCCAAATGTCCTCATAAAATTCATTTATCGTTTCAGCTGGAATGTCATCCCCATCAAACGTTGTGCAAGTTCCTTCTGGAATAATAAGCTTATAGCCATATTCAAAAGCAACCTTAACAGAGGTATCCACACAATATTCTGTCTGCATACCACATAAAACTAATTTTTCAATCCCCTGTTTATCCAAGTATTCTTTTAAACCAGTTTCTTTGAAAATACTGTTATACTTCTTCTGAAAGACCTTTTCATTAGGTTTTCGACTTAAAAGCTCAGATAACTGCCAATCTTCTGATGTTTGAGCTTCAGCGTTCTCAATATGTTGAACATAGACAATTTCAATATTCTTGCTTCTAGCCTGGTTTTGTAAATAAGAAATTTTTTCCAATAGACTATTTGTCTGAAAACCAGTTTCCACTAAAATATTCTGAACATCAATGATTATAAAAGCCGTCTTCATTTAGTCCTCTTTCAAATAGTGCACAAAGGCGTTATAGGTTTCAAGGGTTTGGGGATAGATAGAGAATCCCTGATGAGCTAGATGCTCCACGGTACGAGCTGTTTCGTAGGCCACCGCCTTATTAAGCGATAAACTTGCAATCTCACGTGCCACATCTACTCCTGGAAAGGCACGATTGTGCTCGATATAGTCTGCGACGTAGATGACTTTATCTAGGTCTGTCATCTGACCAGCACCGACTGTATGGATTTCAATGGCTCGCAGGATTTCTGAATCATGCAAATCCAAATCTTCCTGAATCTTGTAGATGCCAACCATGCCATGCCAGACATTATTGCCCCAGTTTTTGAGATCAGGATCCAGCTGATAACGGTCAATCAGGTCTAGAAATTCCTGATCTGACAGCTTTTTAGCGTAGTCATGAAGAAGGCCTGCTAGTCCTGCTTTCTCGACATCTACTCCAAATCGTTGGGCTAGTTCTATGGCTGCACGCTCCACACCCAAGCAATGGGTTAAGCGTTTTTCAGGTAAAAGCTCTGTCATTTTTTCCAACAAAGCCTCGCGAGAGCAGTTGATATAGTCTTGATAGGCCATCAGTAGAGCCCCTCCTTCTCGATGTAGTCTAGCACCGGCTGAGGCAGGAGAAAGTTGGGTTTCCGACCTTGGGCAAGGAAGTCCCGCACCATGCTGGATGAGATATCCATGAGAGGCACATCCACCCAGATAACTGGATAGGAAGTTCCAGCCTTGTAGCGTGGGCGCTGAACCCCTACAAACTGAACCATGTCGACCAGCTCATCAATTCGGTACCACTTAGGCAAATAGTCCACCATGTCGGCCCCGATGATAAAGTAATAATCCGTATCTGGATACTGCTCTGTCAAAATCTTCATGGTGTCGTAGGTGTAGGAAATGCCCTTGCGCTCTAGCTCGATTGTTTCAATGGCTAGCCCTTCAATCCCCTCAATCGCCAATTCAAGCATCTTGAGACGATGGTGTTCAGGGATGGTTTCCTTTTTATCTACGTGAGGAGGTTGGTACTCAGGCATGAGCAAAACTTGATCCAGTCCTAACTGTTGCCGTACTTGGTCAGCAACAATCAGATGCGCATTGTGAACAGGGTTAAAATTCCCCCCTAAAATCCCGACTTGTTTGCGTTTTTTCTCCTTGATTTCTGGCTCCAACTCTACCTTGGTAAAGGGAGTCAATAATTCGATTGCCATAGGCTAGTCTCCTTTATTTCTCTGTAAAAACAGTTGTTTGGAGTAGTTTTTTTAGATTTCTTTGACTTTTTTAGAAATCTTGCGATTTTCTTTCTTGCTGGATTGTTTAAACAAAATCAAGATGCGTCCGATTTTTTGGACTGTGTCCACACCGATTTCTTCTTCCAAAATTTCAGCTACTTCGTGGATATTTTCATCGGTGTTTTGCAAAAGAGTCACCTTGATCAATTCACGGGCATCAAGAGCTTGACGGACGCTGGTTTTGATTTGGTCGTTGAGTCCATTTTTTCCGATTTGGATGATGGGTTTGAGTGTGTGTGCCTGGCTGTTGAGGAAGGCACGTTGTTTTGATGTTAATGACATAATTTCTTCCTTGCTTTTTGATAGTTATTTTAGGTGGTGAGGGACGGTCGGAACTAATTTTCCAAAGATCTCATCTTTGAAAAATGGATTTCCTGACCTCACAATTGAGCCTTGGTCTCAATTGTGCCCCTTGCCAATCTACAGATTGGCAAGACACCACAGCAATAACTATCTCTTTATGAGCTCACTTTGTTCGCTCAGTAATTTTATTTTAAATAATTGCTTTTCGCGTGACGACTGCGACACCTTCTGGTGCCCAGACGGCGACTTTGGCTGTTCCTGTTACGCGGATCCAGCCGAGTCCAGAGATAACTAGGTCTGTCTTGTCCTTGATGGTAAATACATGTTGGACTAGTTTTGGAAAATCTTCTTTTTCCTTGCTATTTGGTGGTGTCAGAAGGGTTCCTACATGCTTGTCATAGAAAGCACTAGCTCCTTCAAGCTTGGTTCGGTGGAGTTTGAGTTCATTATCAAAGAAGGCTGTGAATCCTTGCTTTTCACCCGCAATGAAGTCAAAGCGTCCGAGACCGCCTAGAAACAGTGTTTGTTCAGGATTGAGCTGATAGGTTTTGGGTTTAATTTCCTTTTTAGGGCTGACATACTTGAGGTTTTTAGCCGTCAAGTAGTGAGCCATCTGGTGGCGGTGGATAATTCCCGGCGTATCGTAGATATAAGAACCGTCGTCAAGCGGAATCTCAATTTTGTCCAAGGTTGTCCCTGGGAAGCGCGAAGTCGTGATGACATTCTGATCACCCGTGATTTCTTGAATGATGGCATTGATGAGGGTTGATTTTCCAACGTTGGTTACACCGACCACATAGACATCGCGGCCCTTACGGTAGTGTTCAATCTTGTCAATGACTTCCTTAATGGCATGTTTGTTTTGTGCTGAAGTTAGGACGACATCGACTGGACGAAGACCTTCTTCGTGGGCACGTTCCATGAGCCACTGGCTAATCTTGCCTGGTTTAACTGACTTGGGCAGGATATCTTTTTTATTTCCAACCAAGAGGACATCATTTCCCGAGACAAAGCGTGGCAAGCCTGGAATGACAGAGCCATTAAAATCAAAGATATCAATGACATTGACCACTAAGGCATCACTGTCTCCCACCTCGTGCAAGAGCTTGAGGAAATCATCGTCCGTCAACTGGACATCCGTGATTTCATTATAGTGGCGGAGACGGAAACAGCGTTGGCAATAGACTTCGCCAGTTTCCAAACCTTTTTCAAGTGCCGACTGGGGGGTAAAACCAAGACCAGCCTTATCTGTCGTCTGAATGGTTGCTCCACAACCAATACAGAGAATTTCTTCCATAGTTAAATTCCTTTTTTATATGTAATCGGTCCGTACGTTTCAGTGATTTTTCGCTTCACACGGCGCTCACGAGCTCGGTTGATCTGTGTTTTGATCGAGTCATGTTGGACCAAGGGTTTGACTAAAATCGAGCGAATGCCTGCACGGTGGGCTGCTCGTATATCTGTCATGAGCTGGTCGCCAACCATGACCACTTCACTTTTCTCATAATGAAATTCCTTCATGGCACGGTCAATCCCAAATGTGAAGGGCTTCAGAGCCCAATAAACGTAGTCAATCCCAAATTTCTCAACTGCTCGTTGGACGCGTTTTTTAGTGTTATTTGATACCACAATGATGCGAATGCCCGCGTCCCGAAGATCATGTAGCCATTGCTTCATCTCTGGCGTCCCGTCAGGGTTGTTCCAAGCAATGAGGGTATTGTCCAAATCGACCAAAACAGCCTTGATTCCATGCGCCTGCAGGCTTGGGACTGTCAGATCATAGACTGCTTCCACAGCAAAGTCTGGCATGTAGTTTTCAATCACCATTTTGGCTCCTTTTCTTTTATTTTCTAGTAATTTTCTTCAGCCATTGAGATAAGGCCACCCATAAAATCAAGCTAGTCATTAAGATATAAATCCAAGCATTTGGCTCTTCTGTAAATGGTAGAGGAACATTCATTCCGAAGAAACCTGTAATAACCGCAAGTACTGCTAGTAAGACGGAGATAATAGTCAAAATTGACAAACTATCATTCAAGTTATTGTTTAGGATGTTGTTGTAAGAAGCTGAGAGTTGTTGCAAGACTTGAGAAATCAAGTCTGTCATAGACACCAACTGATGGGCTTCAATCATTGCATCATCAAACTGCTCTCGTTCGACATCATTAAATCTCCGATAAAGAGCATGGCCCTGGATATGTTCCAAGAGGAGTCGATTTTGTTTTGCTGCTGCTGTCAAGTAAACCATACCAGTCTCCAAGTCAGAGAGGGCGAAGAGATTTTTCTTTGTTGTAGTTTGACGTAGCAAGGCACTAATTTCGTCCTTACTTTTATCCATCTCTTCAATGACAGGATAATAAGCGTTACTGATAATCTCTAAACCAGCAAAGAGAAACTTGTAAATAGAAAGCGACTCATGGCTATCCAGATAAGCTGACATCTGATCAATGACATAAGCATTCTTATGGTTGCTGATGGTAATCATTCGTTGTCTTTCGACGATAAAGGTCATGGGAATCGCTTCATAATATTCTTTGTCTTTTTCTAAATCAAGAACATTATAAATAAAGGTTACCGTCTCCGTTTCACGGTTATAATCCATATGAGCTCGTTCATTTCTATCCAGAGCATACTCAATGGTTTCCTTGTCCAATCCATAGATGTCAGAAAGATCTTCCATATTTTTAATCTTATCCACATCAAGGTCTATCCAGGTACAACCATTGCCCAACTGCTTTTCTAAAACCATCTTTTCTCCTTTATTAAACTCTTTCTATTGTACCACAAATTACTTAAAATAACAGGTCTAGTCTGTGCGTGAGAAATTGCTGACGACGGTGATATTCCGATTGGGAACGAAGTGCAGAACCTGATCTTCTCCTCTGAGTTGCGTTGTTCGAATGCCGACACTGACAACCTTGCCCGATACGGTAATAGGACCATTTGTCAAAACGACCTCATCTCCCACATCCAGTTGACGTTCAAAGAGGATGAAAAAGCCATTGATGACATCAGATAGAAAGCCTTGGGCTCCCATCCCAATAGCCACCCCAGCAATCCCAGCCCCTGCCAGCAAACTAGAAACTGGCAAACCTAAAATCGACAAAATGCAGTAAAGCAAAAAGAAATAAAGGGTATAATTAAACACATTTTCTAACAGACGTGAGATGGTTTTCTGACGCCCGATATCATGACGAGACATTTTTAAAGAAGGTTTAACAATTCTCTGCACCATGGTATGAAGTAGTTTCTTAGCTATATAGAATAGCAAAAATAGAAATAACAGAGAAATTAACTTGGTTAAGATATTCTCAATAATCGTTGTTATATCAAGCTTATTGAGGTAGGTTTGAATAAATTCTTGCATAGAAAACTCCTTTCATTTATTATACCATACTTTCACAAGTGATGAATCTCCATAAATATTCAAAAATAATAGCCAAAATAGACAGAAAATTCTTGATTTTAGCTCATATTTATACTATAATCATAAACATTACACAACAAAGGAGATTGTTATGAAAAAAATCATTCATGCTTGGAATAAGGCAAGCCTAATCAAACGGATTTTGATTGGTATGCTTATTGGAGGAACCCTAGGGCTGACACTTCCTAACATTTCAGGAATTGGTTTACTTGGAGATCTCTTTGTTGGTGGCCTCAAAGCCATCGCACCTATTCTAGTCTTTGCCCTCGTTGCCAATGCCCTTTCCCAACATCAAAAGGGTCAAGATAGCAACATGAAAACGGTTATCCTCCTTTACTTGGTGGGAACCTTTGCAGCGGCACTTGTTGCTGTCCTAGCAAGCTTCATCGTCCCTGTTGAGATTACCTTAAATAGTGCCAATACAGAAATCGCACCACCAGATGGAATTGGCCAGGTCCTCAGCAATCTCTTGCTCAAACTGGTTGACAATCCAGTCAATGCCCTCGTTACTGCTAACTACATCGGTATCTTATCTTGGGCAGTTGTTTTCGGGATTGCTATGAGAGAGGCCAGCAAAAATAGTAAAGAATTGCTGAAAACTATGGCTGATGTGACTTCTAAGATTGTCGAATGGATCATCAATCTAGCTCCATTTGGTATCCTTGGTCTTGTCTTCAAAACCATCTCTGATAAGGGAATCGGAAGCCTAGCTAACTACGGAATCTTGCTTGCCCTCTTGGTGACAACTATGTTCTTTGTCGCTCTGGTTGTCAATCCATTGATTGCCTTCCTCTTTATGAAGAGAAACCCTTATCCCCTCGTTTGGAAATGTTTGCGTGTCAGCGGTGTTACAGCCTTCTTCACTCGTAGTTCTGCGGCTAACATCCCTGTCAATATGAAACTTTGCCACGACCTCGGTCTGGATCCAGATACCTATTCTGTTTCTATCCCACTTGGTTCTACTATCAACATGGCAGGGGCAGCGATTACTATTAACGTTTTAACCCTTGCTGCAGTAAATACTCTTGGAATCCCTGTTGACTTTGCCACAGCCTTTGTCCTCAGTGTAGTAGCAGCAATCTCAGCCTGTGGTGCTTCTGGTATTGCCGGAGGATCCCTCCTTCTTATCCCAGTTGCTTGTAGCCTTTTTGGTATTTCTAACGATATTGCCATGCAAGTTGTTGGGGTTGGATTTGTGATTGGGGTCATCCAAGACTCATGTGAAACAGCCCTTAACTCTTCAACAGATGTCCTCTTTACTGCTGTTGCCGAATACGCAGCAGCCCGTAAAAAATAACTCATAAAGACAAGCCTGCTCAGGTCTTGTCTTTTCCGCTTTTATTATAACTTACTAGGAAATCCTTATGTCTATTAGCCAACGTACGACTAAGCTCATCTTAGCTACCTGTCTTGCCTGCCTTCTTGCTTACTTTCTCAATCTCTCCTCAGCTGTCTCGGCTGGAATCATCGCCCTCTTGAGCCTATCCGATACCCGTAGAAGTACCTTAAAACTGGCCCGAAATCGCCTCTTTTCCATGCTTCTAGCTTTGGTTATCGGAGTTCTGGCTTTTCACTTGAGCGGATTTCATATCTGGAGCCTCGGCCTCTATCTAGCCCTCTATGTGCCTCTAGCCTACAAGATGGGCTGGGAAATTGGCATCACACCAAGTAGCGTTTTGGTTAGCCATCTCTTGGTGCAAGAGTCAACCTCTCCAGACCTCCTAGTCAATGAATTCCTTCTCTTTGCTATCGGTACAGGATTTGCCTTACTGGTTAATCTCTACATGCCTTCACGAGAAGAGGAAATTCATCACTACCACACATTGGTAGAAGAAAAGTTAAAAGATATTCTCCAGCGCTTCAAATATTATTTATCCAGAGGGGATGGACGCAACCGAGCACAGTTAGTTGAAGAATTGGACACCCTTTTGGAAGAAGCCCTCAGACTGGTCTATTTGGATCACTCTGACCACCTCTTTCACCAGACTGATTACCATATCCACTACTTTGAGATGAGACAGCGACAAAGTCGTATCCTGCGAAACATGGCCCAGCACATCAACACCTGTCACCTAGCTGCCAGTGAGAGCCTGATTTTGGCCCAACTCTTTTCAAAAATTGCAGCTCAACTGAGCCAGACCAATCCTGCTTCTGATTTGCTAGATGAAATTGAACGCTATCTGGAAGTCTTCCGGAACCGTAGTCTACCCAAGACAAGAGAAGAATTTGAAACCCGCGCCACCCTTCTTCAACTCCTACGCGAGGCCAAAACCTTCATCCAAGTAAAAGTTGACTTTTACCAAAAATATGGACAGTAAAAAAGAAAACTTCAGACCAATCACAAAAGGTGAATATCTGAAGTTTTCTTTTATTTGTAAGTTATTACCATAAAGGTTAATAATAAAATAAATAAGGCTTAATATTCAACATCTGTTTATAGAATGCTGAGATAAAATACTGCAAACTTTGCAGTATTTTTATCCACTACACGAAGTTTTGCAAATCGAGTCTATTTGCAAACGGAGTTAGTAAGGCAGTTACCCTTTTCTATCTACGACGGAAAAGTCCACGAATCGATACCATTCGTGGATTTTTCCTAGTGAAGCGTTTAGGTAAGCCGCCATAGCGGTTACCTATTATTAGATTACGACACTGAGTTTTACAAATCGATTCCATTTGTAAAACTCAGTTAGTGAGGCAGTTAGCTAGTTCGCCAAATAGCGACTAGCGTCCAACAATTAGGAACTTTAGTTCCAATTGTTGGTACTGAGTCACATCTTCTCTTCCAACTCTACGTCTGGATACTTATCCGCAAACCAGCGGAGGGCAAAGTCATTTTCAAAGAGGAAGACTGGTTGGTCAAAACGGTCTTTAGCCAAGATATTTCGACTTGATGACATTCGTTCATCCAAGTCCTCAGGCTTGATCCAACGAACGGTCTTTTTACCCATTGGGCTCATGACTACTTCCGCATTGTACTCGCCTTCCATGCGGTGTTTAAAGACTTCAAACTGGAGTTGACCAACAGCTCCCAGCATGTACTCGCCTGTTTGGTAATTCTTATAAAGCTGAATAGCACCTTCTTGCACCAGTTGCTCAATCCCCTTGTGGAAGGATTTCTGCTTCATGACATTCTTAGCAGAAACTTTCATAAAAATTTCAGGAGTGAAGGTTGGCAGTGGTTCAAATTCAAATTTGTTTTTTCCAACTGTCAATGTATCCCCAACCTGATAAGTTCCTGTATCGTAAACCCCGATGATATCTCCTGCCACGGCATTGGTCACATTCTCACGACTTTCAGCCATAAACTGGGTAACATTAGACAGTTTAGCACCCTTACCAGTACGAGGCAAGTTGACACTCATGCCACGTTCAAATTCACCCGATACGATACGTACAAAGGCAATACGGTCACGGTGTCGAGGGTCCATGTTGGCTTGGATTTTAAAGACAAATCCTGAGAAGTCCTTATCGTAAGGATCAACAATTTCTCCGTCTGTTTTCTTATGTCCATGTGGCTCTGGAGCAAACTTGAGAAAAGTTTCAAGGAATGTTTGCACACCAAAGTTTGTCAAAGCTGAACCGAAGAAGACTGGTGTCAATTCTCCAGCCAGAATAGCTTCCTCTGAAAACTCATTCCCAGCTTCATTTAAAAGTTCAATATCATCCTTGACTTGCTCGTAGAAAGGGTTGCTGCCAAAAAGCTTGTCCCCATCTTCTAAACTAGCAAAACGCTCATCCCCTTTATAGAGCTCCAAGCGTTGGTTATAGAGGTCATAGAGCCCCTCGAAGGCTTTCCCCATCCCGATTGGCCAGTTCATCGGGTAACTCGCAATGCCTAGTACTTCTTCTAATTCTTGCAAGAGGTCCAGTGGCTCACGTCCATCACGGTCTAGCTTGTTCATAAAGGTGAAGACCGGAATGCCACGGTGTTTCACAACCTCAAACAATTTCTTAGTCTGAGCCTCGATACCCTTGGCAGAGTCCACGACCATAACAGCAGCATCCACCGCCATCAAGGTACGATAGGTATCTTCTGAAAAGTCCTCGTGCCCTGGGGTGTCTAGGATGTTGACGCGCTTACCATCGTAGTCAAACTGCATAACAGATGAAGTCACCGAAATCCCGCGTTGCTTCTCGATATCCATCCAGTCAGACTTGGCAAAAGTCCCTGTTTTCTTTCCTTTTACGGTACCAGCCTCACGAATCTCGCCCCCAAAGTAGAGCAACTGCTCAGTGATAGTTGTTTTCCCCGCGTCCGGGTGGGAGATGATGGCAAAGGTACGACGTTTCTTAATTTCTTCTTGAATATTCATAAGTTCTCTTTCTTTGATTCTCTATTTTTCTTGTTTCAATAGCTAAGAATGATTTCTACATTGGATTTTACCATTCCTTTCAACACTCCATTATATCGGATTTTAGCATTTTTTTCAATTTCTATTTTATATCAGACACTGCTAAAGTAGAACAATTCCCCTTGCAATTTTTCAAATAAATGTTACAATAAATATAGAAAAAGGTGTTGCGACAACAACACCCCACAGAGCCGTTTAAGACGGTGGCTGTAATTACATAACTAAAAAATAGCTCGTTAACTCGCCAAAGTTAGGACGGCTATTTTTTTGTCTCTTTTACCAATTCAAGGATGAACCTTAGGAGCGTGATAACAAAGTTACCAGCTACAAACATGAGTGTCAAAGCCTCAAAAGGGGACAAATCTGGTTACTCCTTTCTACTAAGATTTTACAGGTTCTGCACATAAGCATCACCATCCTTTCGATTTTGTAACCACCGTCTTCACTTCTCTGTTAAACTATTGTACCATATATTTTCCCCTTTGAAATCCGCTTTTCAAATAAATCATCATCAGAATCCGTTCTCCATCCTATACCTGTCTTTTTTCATCTTTCCTTCCCTTATTTATAGGAAAATATGGTAAAATAGAACAGACTAAAAATCATCATTTCACGAAAGGATGCAAGATGAAAATTACGCAAGAAGAGGTAACACACGTTGCCAATCTTTCAAAATTAAGATTCTCTGAAGAAGAAACTGCTGCCTTTGCGACTACCTTGTCTAAGATTGTTGACATGGTTGAATTGCTGGGCGAAGTTGACACAACTGGTGTCGCACCTACTACAACCATGGCTGACCGCAAGACTGTACTCCGCCCTGATGTGGCCGAAGAAGGAACAGACCGTGATCGCTTGTTTAAAAACGTACCTGAAAAAGACAACTACTATATCAAGGTACCAGCTATCCTAGACGATGGAGGAGATGCCTAATGACTTTCAACAATAAAACCATTGAAGACTTGCACAATCTCCTTGTCTCTAAGGAAATTTCAGCAACTGAATTAACACAAGCAACACTTGAAGATATCAAGTCTCGCGAGACCGCTATCAACGCTTTTGTTACCATCGCTGAAGAGCAAGCTCTTGCTCAAGCTAAAGCTATTGATGAAGCTGGAATCGATGCTGATAATGTCCTTTCAGGAATTCCACTTGCAGTTAAGGATAATATCTCTACAGACGGTATTCTTACAACTGCAGCCTCAAAAATGCTCTACAACTACGAGCCAATCTTTGATGCGACAGCCGTTGCCAATGCAAAAGCGAAAGGCATGATTGTCGTAGGGAAAACCAACATGGACGAGTTTGCCATGGGTGGATCAGGTGAGACTTCTTACTACGGTGCCACTAAAAATGCTTGGGACCACAGCAAGGTCCCTGGTGGATCATCAAGTGGTTCTGCTGCAGCTGTAGCCTCAGGACAAGTTCGCTTGTCACTTGGTTCTGATACTGGTGGATCTATCCGCCAACCTGCTGCATTCAATGGGATCGTCGGTCTCAAACCAACCTACGGAACAGTTTCACGTTTCGGTCTCATTGCCTTTGGTAGTTCATTAGACCAGATTGGACCTTTCGCTCCGACTGTTAAGGAAAATGCCTTCTTGCTCAATGCTATTGCAAGCGAAGATGCCAAAGACTCTACTTCTGCTCCTGTCCGCATTGCCGATTTTACTTCAAAAATCGGCCAAGACATCAAGGGCATGAAAATTGCTTTGCCTAAGGAATACCTTGGTGAAGGAATTGACCCAGAGGTTAAGGGAACCATTCTGAACGCAGCCAAACACTTTGAAAAACTTGGTGCTATTGTTGAAGAAGTGAGTCTACCTCACTCAAAATACGGTGTTGCCGTCTACTACATCATTGCTTCATCTGAAGCTTCATCAAACTTGCAACGTTTTGACGGTATCCGTTACGGCTACCGCGCAGAAGATGCAACCAACCTTGATGAAATCTATGTAAACAGCCGTAGCCAAGGTTTCGGTGAAGAGGTTAAACGCCGTATCATGCTTGGTACATTCAGTCTTTCATCAGGTTACTATGACGCCTACTATAAGAAGGCTGGTCAGGTCCGTACCCTCATCATCCAAGATTTCGAAAAAGTCTTCGCGGATTACGACTTGATTTTGGGCCCAACTGCTCCTAGTGTTGCCTATGACTTGGATTCACTCAACCACGACCCAGTTGCTATGTACTTGGCTGACCTCTTGACCATACCTGTAAACTTGGCAGGACTGCCTGGAATTTCTATTCCTGCTGGATTCTCTCAAGGTCTGCCTGTCGGTCTCCAATTGATCGGTCCTAAGTACTCTGAGGAAACCATTTACCAAGCTGCTGCTGCTTTTGAGGCGACAACAGACTACCACAAACAACAACCCGTGATTTTTGGAGGTGATAACTAATGAACTTTGAAACAGTCATTGGACTTGAAGTCCACGTAGAGCTCAACACCAATTCAAAAATCTTCTCACCTACTTCTGCCCACTTTGGAAATGACCAAAACGCCAACACTAACGTGATTGACTGGTCTTTCCCAGGAGTACTTCCGGTTCTCAACAAAGGTGTTGTCGATGCCGGTATCAAGGCAGCTCTTGCCCTCAACATGGACATCCACAAAAAGATGCACTTTGACCGCAAAAACTACTTCTACCCTGATAATCCCAAAGCCTACCAAATTTCTCAGTTTGATGAGCCAATCGGTTACAACGGCTGGATTGAAGTGGAACTAGAAGATGGTACGACTAAGAAAATCGGTATCGAACGTGCCCACCTAGAGGAAGACGCTGGTAAAAACACCCACGGTACAGATGGCTACTCTTACGTTGACCTCAACCGCCAAGGTGTGCCTTTGATCGAGATTGTATCTGAAGCCGACATGCGTTCTCCAGAAGAAGCCTACGCTTATCTAACAGCCCTCAAGGAAGTCATCCAGTACTCTGGCATTTCTGACGTTAAGATGGAAGAAGGTTCTATGCGTGTGGATGCCAATATCTCTCTTCGTCCTTATGGTCAAGAAAAATTCGGTACCAAGACTGAGTTGAAAAACCTCAACTCCTTCTCAAACGTTCGTAAGGGTCTTGAATACGAAGTTCAACGCCAGGCTGAAATTCTTCGCTCAGGTGGTCAAATTCGCCAAGAAACACGCCGTTACGATGAAGCTAACAAGGCAACCATCCTCATGCGTGTCAAGGAAGGTGCTGCAGACTACCGCTACTTCCCAGAACCAGACCTACCTCTCTTTGAAATTTCAGACGAGTGGATCGAAGAAATGCGTACAGAGTTACCAGAGTTTCCAAAAGAACGCCGTGCGCGCTACGTAGCTGACCTTGGCTTGTCAGACTACGATGCTAGCCAGTTGACTGCAAATAAAGTCACTTCTGACTTCTTTGAAAAAGCTGTGGCTCTCGGTGGTGATGCTAAACAAGTTTCTAACTGGCTCCAAGGTGAGGTTGCTCAGTTCTTGAACGCTGAAGGCAAGACACTGGAACAAATCGAATTGACACCAGAAAACTTGGTTGAAATGATTGCCATCATCGAAGACGGCACGATCTCTTCTAAGATTGCCAAGAAAGTCTTTGTCCACCTTGCTAAAAATGGCGGCGGAGCACGTGAATACGTTGAAAAAGCAGGTATGGTTCAAATCTCAGATCCTGAAATCCTGATTCCAATCATCCACCAAGTCTTTGCGGATAACGAAGCCGCAGTTGCCGACTTCAAGTCAGGCAAACGCAACGCAGATAAGGCCTTTACAGGCTTCCTTATGAAAGCAACCAAAGGCCAAGCCAACCCACAAGTCGCCCTTAAACTCCTTGCCCAGGAATTAGCGAAGTTGAAAAATGAGTAACTCATTTAAAGTATAACTGACACCAGACTGCTAAAAAATTAGCAGTTCTGATGGCTTGCAGTATGCATTCATATAGTTAGGAGACATATGAAAAAGTTATATACTCTTCTCACCACCTGTTTACTACTCCTTTTCGTTACACCGATGCAATCCATCGATGCAGGGGTAGGACATTCTCGAAGTGGTAGCTCTAGCCATAGTAGCTCCAGTTCAAATGGTAGCCGAAGCCGTTCCAGTAGCAGTAATAGCGGTAGTTCTTCCTACAGAAGTAGCTACAGTTCTGGAGACGGTTCCTATAGTTCGAGTTACTCTGAGCAAGAGTTGTACGGAATTGTAGTCTTTTTAATAGGTGTTTACGTAGTTGTCTTAGTTCTAAAGAATAAAAGTAATCAAAGCTCATCAGAAAAATCCTATAGTAGCGCTACTGTATATAATCCCCAAAACCATCGTCGAGTTGAACACAATACATTAGCTACTAGTCGTGTTAAATATGGCGATCCAAACTTTGATGCCGATGCTTTCGCTTCATGGGTTAAAGAAGTCTATATTCAGTTACAGGCAGCCTGGACTAAAAAGGATTGGAATTTGGCTCGCTCTCTTGAAAGTACCAGCCTTTATTCCCAACATAGTATGCAACTCGAAGATCATATCCGGGCGAAAACAACCAATGTTTTAGAAAAAGTCTATGTTGAAAATGTTCGCATTAAAGATTTCTACGAAAATCCTGATGGTAACGATACCCTTGTTGTGATCTTGTCATCTACACTCAGGGACTATGTCATTGAAGACCAAAGCAAACGTGTCATCGAAGGTGATCCTCAAGAGGACTTGTTTACAGTCTATCAAATGAACTTTATCCGTAAACACGGAAGTCAAACTGAACTAAATGTCAGTGATGAAGCCATCAGTGACCACTGTCCAAACTGTGGTGCCCCATTGAAAATCTCTGCTATCAGTAAATGTGACTATTGCGATGCTGATCTAACACGCAGTCCAAACCAATGGGTACTCGATACCTACGATGTTGTGGATGAAGACGAACTTTATAATTAGGAGGAAATTATGGGATTTATTCGTGCCGCCCTATCTTCAGGGCTTAATAGTTTCAACGATAGCAAATTTAAAGAAGCTATTGTTCTTCCAAATAACCTAACAGCTGATGCCTTGGCCATTAAAGGACAACTTCTTACAAAAGATCCTGACGGCACTTCTAGACAAAGCAACCAAAATACTGGACTTTTAACAGATGGTTCTGTAGTCATTGTTCCACAAGGTTATGTAGCTATTCTTGTCAACAACGGAACCTTCCTTGGCGATGTCTTAGAAGCTGGTAGCCACGAATGGCGTTCTGAAGATAATGCCTGGCTTCTTGAAAAGGGTGGTATAAAGGGTACTTGGGAAAATTTCAAAAACCGCTTCTCTTTTGGTGGTCAAGTCATTACCCAACAGGAAATCATCTTTATCCGTATGCAACCCATCGCAGGTAATAAATTTGGTACTCAAAACGCCGTAGAGTATTTCAGTGAACGCTATCAACAATTGCTCAATATTCGTTTCTACGGCTTGTTTGATATCAAAGTTGCTGATCCAGTCCTATTTTATGTCAGCTCCATCAGTCAACAAATTGAAGATCATAGAGCATTTACCCTGAAAGATATCGCTCAGGGAACTCTCAGACAAAATATCTCTCCTAAAATTGCTATTGCAATCGCCAAATTTACAAACGAAAACCGAGTTGATATCTATAGTCTTAATGCCAATCAAGATACTTTCAACGATCTAGCAAAACAAGAAGTTAACAAGGTATGGACTGGACTTTACGGAATTGAAACAACCAACATCCTGCTTGAAGATTTGAGCTATGACCAAGAAAGCTTGAATATTATTCGTAAACTTGATAGCGAACTAGTCGCTATGAAATACAATACGATTGAGATTGAAGAACGTCGTGCCCGTAACGAAGCTCTCATCGTTGCTGCAAACAATGAAGGCAATGGCAATGGTATGAACATAATTATGGGAATGAATCTTGGACAAACGCTTGGCGGGCAACTCAACCAACAAACTCAAGCTCCTATTCAAAATAATGGGCAAACTGCAAGTAAGAACTTTTACATCGAGGTAGACGGCAAGTATGTTCTCGTAACCAAAGATGAAGAAGGAAATATCGTGCCTGTCAACTAACTCAAGTTAATCTGATATTTGAGAATTATTGCGTTTTATGGTACAATAAAGAGTAACAATATTTATTAAAGAGGTAAAAACATGATTGAAGCAAGCAAATTGAAAGCTGGTATGACATTTGAAACTGCAGACGGAAAATTGATCCGCGTTTTGGAAGCTAGCCACCACAAACCAGGTAAAGGAAACACGATCATGCGTATGAAATTGCGTGATGTCCGTACTGGTTCTACATTTGACACAAGCTACCGTCCAGAAGAAAAATTCGAACAAGCTATTATCGAGACTGTCCCAGCTCAATACTTATACAAAATGGATGAAACTGCCTACTTCATGAACACTGAAACTTACGACCAATACGAAATCCCAGTCGTAAACGTTGAAAATGAATTGCTTTACATCCTTGAAAACTCTGATGTGAAAATCCAATTCTACGGAACTGAAGTAATCGGTGTAACTGTACCAACTACTGTTGAATTGACAGTTGCTGAAACACAACCATCTATCAAAGGTGCTACTGTTACAGGTTCTGGTAAACCAGCGACTATGGAAACTGGACTTGTTGTCAACGTTCCTGACTTCATCGAAGCTGGACAAAAATTGATCATCAACACTGCAGAAGGAACTTACGTTTCTCGTGCCTAATCTCTAGAAAGAGGTCATTCTATGGGAATTGAAGAACAATTTGGCGAAATCGTTATCGCTCCACGTGTACTTGAAAAAATCATTGCCATCGCAACTGCTAAAGTTGATGGTGTCCACTCATTTTCAAATAAATCCGTATCTGATACCCTATCAAAACTCTCTCTTGGTCGTGGCGTCTACTTAAAAGAAAGCAACGAAGAACTAACTGCTGACATCTACCTCTATCTTGAGTACGGTGTGAAGGTACCAAAAGTTGCTCTTGCTATTCAAAAAGCAGTCAAAGATGCTGTTCGTGATATGGCTGATGTGGAACTTTCTGCTGTCAACATCCATGTTGCAGGAATCGTTCCAGATAAAACACCAAAACCTGAGTTGAAAGATCTATTTAACGAGGACTTCCTCAATGACTAGTCCATTATTAGAATCTAGACGCGAACTTCGTAAATGCGCTTTTCAAGCCCTCATGAGCCTTGAATTCGGCACAGATATGGAAACAGCTTGTCACTTTGCATATACACATGACCGTGAAGATGAAGATGTGCAAATCCCTGCCTTTCTTCTGAACTTGGTTTCTGGTGTTCAAGCTCAAAAAGACGAGTTGGATAAACAAATCAACCAGCACCTCAAGTCAGGCTGGACAGTTGAACGATTGACCTTGGTCGAAAAAAACTTACTACGCTTGGGTATCTTTGAAATCACATCATTTGATACACCTCAGCTGGTAGCAGTCAATGAAGCTATTGAACTTGCTAAGAATTTTTCAGATCAAAAATCAGCCCGCTTTATCAACGGACTGCTTAGTCAATTTGTAACTGAAGAAAATGAATAATCGAAAAGGTGTTTGGTTTCCCAAGCACCTTTTACCTCGTCCTTGATACAGAGTAAGAAGCACACAAAAACTAGAACTGACTGCCAGTTCTAGTTTTTATGTATTCTGAGGTATTAGTATTTTCTAAATCGTTGATAACGCTCTTCCAACAACTCTTCTAACGGTTTTTGCGAAAGTCTAGCTAGCTCATCTTGGAGTTCTTTTTTGACATTCTTAATTAATTCTTTGCTAGAAAGTCCTGCTTCAGAAATCACCTTGTCCACCACGTCCATTTCTAGCAGCTCGTGTGAAGTGATTTTCATCAGTTCAGCCGCTTCCATGGCACGAGTTCCGTCCTTCCATAAAATGGAAGCAAAGCCTTCTGGACTGAGAATAGCATAGATAGAATTTTCCAGCATCCAGACACGGTCTGCGACTGCCAGAGCCAGAGCTCCACCTGAACCACCTTCACCGATAATAATAGCAATAATCGGAACTTTCAGGTCACTCATTTCCATGAGATTGCGAGCGATAGCTTCTCCTTGACCGCGTTCTTCCGCGCCGACACCAGGATAGGCACCTGCAGTATTAATAAAGGTCACAACTGGACGACCAAACTTTTCAGCCTGTTTCATCAACCGTAGAGCCTTGCGATAGCCTTCTGGATGCGGTTGGCCAAAATTCCGCTTGAGGTTATCTTGTAAACTCTTGCCTTTTTGGATACCAACCACTGTTACAGCTTGGTCTCCAAGCCAGCCGATACCACCAACAACTGCACCATCATCACGAAAAGAACGGTCACCGTGTAATTGGATAAAGTCATCAAAAATGCCTGTCGCAAAGTCCAAGGTTGTCAAGCGACTCTGCTCACGCGCTTCTCTGACTATTTTTGCAATATTCATCTAGGACACCCTCCATGCAATCTGACTAGGCTAGCAATCGTATCTGGTAAGTCTCTTCTTTTGACAATAGCATCCACAAAGCCATGTTCTAATAGGAATTCTGCCTTTTGGAAATCCTCAGGCAAGCTTTCACGAACCGTGTTTTCAATCACACGACGTCCAGCAAAACCGACCAAGCTCTGTGGTTCAGCCAGAATGATATCGCCTTCCATAGCGAAAGAAGCTGTCACACCACCTGTCGTTGGATCTGTCAAAATAGTCAGATAAAAGAGACCAGCATTTGAATGGCGTTTAACTGCTGCGGAGATCTTAGCCATCTGCATGAGACTCATGATTCCTTCCTGCATACGGGCTCCACCAGAGGCTGTGAATAGAACAACTGGCAATTGTTCGACAGTCGCATACTCAAACAAGCGAGTGATTTTCTCACCTACAACTGTACCCATAGAAGCCATGATAAAGTTAGAATCCATAATCCCAAGAGCCACAGTCTGACCTTTTATAAGAGCTGTTCCTGTCACAACGGCTTCATCCAGACCTGTTTTTTCACGCATAGTTGCTAGTTTCTTTTGATAACCAGGGAAATGCAAGGGATCCTTGCTTTCAATCCCTGTAAACAATTCCTTGAAGGTTCCCATATCAATCGTCAAAGCCAAGCGTTCTTGGGCAGAAATACGAAAGGTGTAACTACAGTGCGGACAGATACGCTCACTTCCCAGATCCTTCTGATAAATGGTATGCTTACAGCCTGGACACTGGGAGAATAATTCATCTGGAACCTCTGGCTTGGCTTGAGGTTTTTCCCTAACCGAACGATTGGGATTGATTCGAATATACTTATCTTTTTTACTAAATAGAGCCATTGATTCCCCTTTTCGGTTTAAACTCTTGAAGTCATTTTATTCTTTTTCTTGATACTTGGGTAAAAAGGTTTCCATCAAGAAGGAAGTATCGTAATCCCCAGCAATGACATTGCGATCTGAAATGAGGTCAAGCTGGAAATCTGCATTGGTCTGCACCCCTTCAATCTCTAATTCATAGAGGGCACGTTGCATTTTCATCAAGGCATCAAAACGATTTTCACCGTGAACGATGATTTTAGCAATCATACTATCATAATAAGGTGGAATGGTATAGCCTGGATAAACTGCTGAATCCACGCGCAAGCCAACTCCACCACTTGGCAGATGGAGATTGGTAATCTTACCTGGACTAGGAGCAAAGTTGAAGGCTGGATTTTCTGCATTGATACGACACTCGATGGCATGACCGCGTAGGACAATATCTTCTTGCTTAACAGACAGAGGCTGACCTGCCGCAATGCGAATCTGTTCCTTAACGATATCCACACCTGAAACAAATTCTGTTACTGGATGTTCTACTTGTACACGAGTATTCATCTCCATAAAATAGAATTTACCACTGGCTTCATCAAGAAGAAACTCAATGGTCCCTGCATTTTCATAACCAACAGACTCTGCAGCTCGAACAGCAGCCGCACCGATTTCATGACGCAGCGTTTTTCCGATTGCAATTGAAGGACTTTCTTCCAAAACCTTTTGGTTATTCCGTTGAAGAGAACAATCCCGTTCCCCCAAGTGAATCACATTTCCGTGTTCATCTCCTAAGATTTGAACCTCGATATGACGAGCTGGATAGATGACCCGTTCTATGTACATGGCACCATTTCCATAATTGGCCTTGGCTTCGCTAGAGGCCGTTTCAAAGGCTGAAACGAGGTCTTCTGGTTTTTCAACCTTACGAATCCCTTTACCACCTCCACCTGCTGAAGCCTTGAGCATAACAGGATAGCCAATTTTTTCAGCGACAGTCAAAGCTTCCTCAGAGTTATGCACTTCTCCATCCGAACCTGGAATGACTGGAACACCAGCTTTGATCATCTGAGCACGCGCATTGATTTTGTCTCCCATCATATCCATGACATGACCAGATGGGCCGATAAACTTAATCCCCACCTCTTCACACATGGTTGCAAATTTGGAATTTTCACTGAGAAATCCAAAACCTGGGTGAATAGCCTCAGCCTCAGTCAAGACTGCAGCTGATAGAACCGCATTAATATTGAGATAAGACTCTGTAGGCTTACCAGGACCGATACAAACCGCTTCATCTGCCAAAAGCGTATGAAGGGCTTCCTTATCAGCAGTTGAATAAACCGCTACCGTCGCAATCCCTAATTCACGCGCCGCACGGATAATACGGACCGCAATTTCACCACGATTGGCAATTAAAATTTTTCGAAACATGGAGAACCTCCTTAGTTCCCTATTGCAAAGGTTAGAGTACCACTGGCTGCAAGCTTGCCATCCACTTCAGCCTTTGCTTCAACCACAGCTATGGTGCCACGACGTTTTACAAACGTTGCCGTCATAACTAATTGGTCACCTGGTACAACTTGCTTCTTGAATTTAACCTTGTCCATACCAGCATAAAAGACCAGTTGTCCTTTATTTTCAGGCTTAGACAACTCCAAGACACCAGCAGTTTGCGCCAAGGCTTCCATAATCAGAACACCTGGCATGACAGGGTATTGAGGAAAATGACCGTTGAAGAAGGGCTCATTGATGGTTACATTTTTGATGGCAACAATGGTATCCTCGCTCACTTCCAACACACGGTCTACTAGGAGCATAGGATAACGGTGGGGAAGGGCTTCTTTGATTCCTTGAATATCGATCATTTGATACGTACCAATCCTTTACCAAACTCAACCATTTCTTCATTAGAAACGAGAATTTCCGTTACCACACCATCCTTAGGAGCTGGGATTTCATTCATGACTTTCATGGCTTCGATAATTACCAATGTTTGGCCTTTTTTAACACTATCACCAACTGTTACAAAGGCAGATTTATCTGGACCAGCAGCCAAGTAAGCCACCCCAACAAGTGGACTCTCTACAACATCTCCCTCAGCAGCTACACTTGTTTCAGCTGGAGCTTGAACTTCTTCTGCTACAGGCTCTGCTGGAGCAGATGTAGGAGCCGCTGGACTTGGTGTTGCTAGAACGGGCGCTGGAGCGACTTGAGCTGCAACTTCGGATACGAGTCTAGCTTCATTCTTGCTAAACTGTAACTCATCCGTCCCATTTTTATAAGAAAATTCTCTCAAACTTGACTGGTCAAATTGAGCCATCAAGTCTTTAATATCGTTTAAATTCATAGTTATTTATTCTCCCAACGTTTGAAAGCAAGAACTGCATTGTGGCCACCAAAACCAAAAGTATTTGAAATAGCGTATGGAATTTCTTGCTCCAAGCCTTGTCCATAAACGACATTGGCTTCGATATAATCTGATACTTCACTTGTTCCAGCTGTCATTGGTACAAAGTTATGACGCATAGCCTCGATTGTTACGATAGCTTCTACCGCACCTGCAGCCCCCAGCAAATGTCCTGTGAAAGACTTGGTTGATGATACAGGTACTTCCTTACCAAGAACAGCCACGATCGCACCACTTTCTCCTTTTTCATTAGCAGGAGTTGACGTTCCGTGAGCATTGACATAGGCTACTTGCTCTGGAGAAATCTCTGCTTCTTCCAATGCTAGTTTGATGGCCTTGATAGCTCCCTGACCTTCTGGATGTGGTGAAGTCATGTGGTAGGCATCACAAGTATTTCCGTAACCAACCACCTCAGCCAGGATAGTAGCGCCACGTTTTTCGGCGTGTTCAAGACTTTCAAGAACCAACATCCCAGAACCTTCACCCATGACAAAACCATTACGATCCTTATCAAATGGAATGGAAGCACGAGTTGGGTCCTCTGTAGTTGAGAGAGCTGTTAGGGCTTGGAAACCAGCAATAGCAAAAGGTGTGATAGAGGCTTCTGAACCACCTACCAACATAACATCTTGGAAACCAAACTTAATTGAGCGGAAGGCATCCCCAATCGCATCATTTGATGAAGCACAGGCAGTATTGATAGATTTACAAACACCGTTTGCTCCAAAACGCATGGCAACATTTCCTGAAGCCATATTTGGTAAGGCTTTTGGAAGAGTCAATGGTTTCACACGTTTTGGACCTTTTTCGTTGAGACGAAGCACTTGATCCTCAATTTCCTTGATTCCACCAATACCAGAGGCAACGATAACACCAAAACGATCCCTGTCAAGAGCCTCTACATCCAGATTAGCGTGATTGACAGCCTCTTGGGCTGCATATAAAGCATACAAAGAATAGTTGTCAAAACGGTTGGTATCTTTCTTTACAAAGTATTTATCAAAAGGAAAATCTTGAATTTCTGCTGCATTATGGACATCAAAGTCACTATGATCAAATTTTGTAATTGGACCAATTCCGATTTTTCCAGTTGTCAAACTATTCCAAAATTCTTCTGGTGTATTTCCAATTGGAGATGTTACTCCATAACCTGTTACTACTACACGATTTAGTTTCATCTTTTTTACCTCTAGCTTCTGCTACATACTTAGGCCACCATCAATGGCAACCACTTGACCAGTTAGATAATCTTGGCCTGCTAAAAATACTGTTAAATCTGCAACCTGCTCTGCCTGCCCAAATTCTTTCATAGGAATTTGCGCCAGCATGGCATCTTTTACCTTGTCTGATAGAACAGCTGTCATATCGGACTCAATCATTCCAGGTGCAATAGCATTAACCCTGATATTGCGATTGGCCACTTCACGCGCCACAGACTTGGTAAAACCAATCAAACCAGCCTTAGAAGCTGCATAGTTAGCTTGACCGATATTTCCCATCAAACCAACAACACTAGACATATTAATGATAGCACCTTCTCTGGCTTTCATCATCGGTTTCAAGACTGATTGTGTCATGTTAAAGGCACCAGTCAGGTTAACCTTGAGAACTTTTTCAAAATCCGCCTCTGTCATCTTGAGCATAAGGGTATCTTGGGTAATCCCTGCATTGTTAACCAAAACATCTACTGAACCCAGCTCTGCAATAGCTTGATCAACCATACGCTTAGCGTCTGCAAAATCTGATACATCTCCTGAAATGGGAACCACCTTGACACCATAGTTTGAAAACTCAGCGAGCAATTCTTCTGAGATTGCCCCACGACTGTTTAAAACAATATTGGCTCCTGCTTGAGCAAACTTGTGGGCTATGGCAAGACCAATCCCACGACTCGAACCTGTAATAAAGATATTTTTATTTTTTAGTTGCATTCTTTTCTCCTGTTTCCTCCTGTATTTATGGGAGAAGGGATTACTAGTTTCCTAGAAGAGCTTCCAAGCTCGCCTGATCTTCAACAGTGGCTAGTTTAGCCGTCTTATCAATTTTTTTAACAAATCCTGACAAGACTTTCCCCGGTCCAATCTCTATAAAGTTGGTTACGCCTGCTTCTTGCATAACTGCAATACTTTCATAGAAACGAACTGGTTCCTTGACCTGACGCGTCAAGAGTTGAGCAATGTCTTCTTTTTGCATCACAGTAGCTTCTGTATTGCCGACTAGGGGATAAGTAAAATCTGAAAAACTTACCTGAGCTAGAGTTTCAGCTAGTTTCTGGCTAGCAGGCTCAAGGAGAGCAGTATGAAAGGGACCTGATACCTTGAGAGGGATCAAGCGTTTGGCACCAACTTCCTGCAAGAGTTCTACAGCTCGATCAACTGCAACCACTTCTCCACCAATCACGATTTGTGCAGGTGTATTATAGTTGGCTGGGGTAACCACTCCAAGTTCAGAAGCTTTTTGACAGGCTTCCTCAATGTCCTCTACTGGCGTATTGAGAACTGCTACCATCTTACCAGAGCCAGCAGGAGCCGCTTCTTCCATATAGGCTCCACGCTTAGCAACCAAGGCAACAGCTTCTTCAAAATCCAAGGCACCGCTAGCCACCAAGGCAGAGTATTCTCCAAGAGACAAACCAGCAAGCATATCAGGCTGATAGCCCATTTCTTGTAATAAACGGTAAATAGCAACTGAAGTTGCTAAAATAGCTGGTTGCGTATAGCGGGTCTGATTGAGTTTTTCTTCTTCCCTATCAATAAGATGACGCAAATCATAACCGAGTACCTGACTTGCTTGATCAATCGTTTCTTTGACAATAGGGTAGTGATCATAGAGATCCCGTCCCATACCTAGATACTGGGCACCTTGACCAGCAAATAAAAAGGCTGTTTTAGTCATTTCTTACAACTCCTGCCCAACGAGAGGCTTCTTCTTGAATTTTCTTAGCTGCTCCGTAATACAAATCTTTTAGGATTTCTTCAACGGTTTCTTCTTTGGAAACAAGCCCTGCAATTTGACCTGCCATGACAGAGCCTCCATCCACATCTCCGTGAACAACCGCTTTGGCTAGTGCACCTGCTCCCATTTGTTCAAAAATTTCCAAATCTGGATTTTCTTGTTTAAAAGCATCTTTTTCAGCTTGTTCAAAATCACGAGTCAACTGATTTTTAATCGCACGAACAGCATGTCCAAAGTGTTGAGCTGAAATCGTAGTATCAATATCTCTAGCTTTTAAAATTTTCGCCTTATAATTTGGATGGGCATTAGACTCTTTTGCAACGACAAAGCGAGTTCCAACCTGAACAGCTTCTGCACCTAGCATAAAGCCAGCCGCAGCACCTTCACCATCCGCAATCCCTCCTGCAGCAATAACAGGAATAGATACAGCAGCAGCAACCTGGCGCACCAAGGTCATGGTTGTTAATTTACCGATATGCCCCCCAGCTTCCATTCCTTCTGCAATAACAGCGTCCGCACCGATTTTTTCCATGCGTTTAGCTAGGGCAACACTCGGTACAACAGGAATAACCGTAATACCAGCTTCATGGAAGCGTTCCATGTATTTGCTTGGATTTCCTGCGCCTGTTGTAACTACCTTAACCTCTTCCTCGATAACGAGGTCTACAATATCTTCCACAAAGGGAGACAAGAGCATGATGTTGACACCAAAGGGTTTATCAGTCAATGATTTGATTTTATCAATATTTGCCTTGACAACTTCTTTAGGAGCATTCCCCCCACCGATAATCCCTAGTCCTCCAGCCTTGGAAACAGCTCCTGCCAAATCACCATCAGCAACCCAGGCCATTCCTCCTTGGAAAATAGGATAATCAATGTTCAATAATTCTGTAATACGTGTTTTCATAGTGCCTCCATCGTTTCTTGCTTACGTAATAGTTCGATACCGTCATAATTTGACAATCAAACTATTGCCTAAACAAGAGGGAGCGGGTTTCCCTACTCCTTCTATTTGTATTCTGCTTATTTTGTTTGCTCTTCAACGTAGGCAACCAAGTCACCAACTGTTTTCAAGTCATCTTCTGCTTCGATTTGGATATCAAAAGCATCTTCGATTTCTGAGATTACTTGGAACAAGTCCAATGAATCTGCGTCTAAATCATCAAAAGTTGATTCAAGTGTTACTTCTGATGCGTCTTTTCCAAGTTCTTCAACGATAATTTCTTGTACTTTTTCAAATACTGCCATGATAGGACTCCTTTAAAATAAATAGTTTTTTTATAACAATGTGTTCACCACATGATTACCTAAATTGTAAGAATGAGCGTGCCCCAGGTCAAGCCTCCACCAAAGCCTGATAGAAGAACAGTCTGGCTACCGTCTAAACGGATGAGGCCTTGTTCTACACACTCTGAAAGTAAAATCGGGATACTGGCTGCACTGGTATTTCCATACTCCATCATATTTGCTGGAAGTTTAGCTCGGTCGACACCGATTTTTCTAGCCATCTTATCCAAGATACGGTCATTAGCCTGATGAAGTAGTAAATAATCCAAGTCTGTCGCCTCTATAGGAGACTCATCAATAGTCTGTTTGATAGACTTGGCTACATCTCTAATGGCAAAATCAAAGACTGCGCGTCCATCCATCTTCAAAAATGAATCTGCACTTTCTTGATCTGAAAATGGAGAATGTAACCCTGAATGTCCATAGGTCAGACACTCGCTGCGACTTCCATCGCTATTGAGACTCTCTGCCAAGAAATGCTCTTGCTCGCTAGCTTCTAACAAGACACCACCAGCACCATCTCCAAACAAAACAGCTGTTGATCGGTCTGACCAATCGACTGCTTTAGAGAGGGTTTCACTACCAATCACCAAGCCTTTTTGAAAGCGACCAGAAGCGATAAACTTTTCAGCAGTTGAAAGAGCAAATACAAATCCACTGCAAGCAGCTGTTAGGTCAAAAGCAAAGGCCTTATTAGCACCAATATTAGCTTGAACACGAGCAGCTGTAGAGGGCATCATCGAATCAGGAGTAATGGTAGCTAGGATGATAAAATCTAACTCCTCTCCTGTGATTCCAGCTTTTGCCATTAGTTTCTTGGCAACTTCTGTAGCCAAATCACTAGTAGATTCTGTTCTTGAAATATGCCTTTGTCGTATTCCCGTCCGACTTGAAATCCACTCATCATTGGTATCCATAATCTGAGCCAAATCATGATTTGTAACCACTTGCTCTGGCACATAATGAGCAACCTGGCTTATTTTTGCAAAAGCCATTATCTCAAATCCTCCAAAAATTGATAAAGATTAGTCAAACCTTTGCTCATAACCTCCATTTCTTGCTTACTCATACCATCAATGATTTTTTCAACCATGGCCTTGTGGAAGCGTTTATGTAGCCTATGAACCAAGCGACCTTTCTTTGTCAAATGCAGATGCACCACACGTCTATCATGTTCTGAACGAACGCGTTCAATGTAACCCTTGCGTTCGAGATTATTCAAACTAGTCGTAACTGTCCCAAGAGTCACCATCAACTCTTTTGACACTTGACTTGGTGTCACATCTGGGAATTTCCCAATCACATCAATCGTATGCATTTCTTTGATGGAGATATCTTTGAAACGACTACCCCTCAAGCTAACTTCCTCGATAACGAGGACATTATTAAATATAGATGTTAAATATTCATTAATTCGTTGGTAGTCCAATCTTTCCTTCCCTCCTTTTCAAAAAAACTTTTAGAATCAAAACATTTGACAAAAGAATTATATCAAAGTTCAAAGAATGGTGCAAGTATTTTTTTATTTTCCTGTAAATTTAGGTCTTCTTCTTTCCGAATGAGCCCGAACTCCCTCTTTGAAATCCTCTGTTTGAGCTAAGGATTCCTGTAGGTTCAGTTCTAAAGTAGCATAATCCTGCCAATCTTTAAATTGGCTCTCCCAGACCAACTTCTTGATAGCAGCATAAGAATTAACTGATCCGCGTCTCAATTTTTTAAGAAGCTGTTCTCTCGTCTTTTCAAGTTTATCAGCTTCAGAGACCCGATAAACAAGACCCCACTCCAGAGCTTTTTCTGCGGACAAAGCCTCACCTGTCATGGCTAATTGAGCAGCACGCGTCACACCAATACTTCGACTCAAGAGATGAATTCCTCCTGCATCCGGAGCCAAACCAACTCCAACAAAAGCTTGGATAAATTTAGCCTTATCCGTTGCCAGACAGAAATCTGCAGCAACAGCCATATTCGCTGCGGCACCTGCAACAGCCCCATCAACCTCCATCAAGACAGGTTTAGCAATTTGCTTGATTTTATAAGAAATAGTATTGACCAATTCTGCGATTTTTGTCAATGATGGAATATCATCCTCATCGACTGCTCGCTTCATCTCAACCAAATCTCCCCCAACTGAAAAGACTTTGCCATTCGCGTTGATTAAGACAAAATGCACAGCCGGATCCTCTTCTGCCAAAGTCAGAGCTTCTAAAATCTCCTCACACATAGGAATATGAAAACCATTTGCGACCTCAGGACGATTCAAGGTAAGGATTGCCAAATCCTCTTCAAGCTGATAAATAATGTGTTCCATCTGGACTCCTTTTTATTTTATAAGCAGTTTAAATTATTTTATTTCAAAAGTATATCTTTTTTAAAATCAGAAAGCAAGAAAAAATCAACTGAAAGTGTCTCAGCCGATTAGAAAGGCTCGCTTTATACTAGAAAGCATCTTATTTTCTTCATTGAAAAAAGGCTTTCTTTCTGCTATAATCGTATAAAATACTTACTTTAGGAGTTCTTATGAAGGTTGTTAAATTTGGAGGTAGCTCTCTTGCCTCTGCTAGTCAATTAGAAAAAGTTTTAAACATCGTAAAAAGCGATTCAGAGCGTCGTTTTGTAGTCGTTTCTGCGCCTGGTAAACGCAATGCTGAAGATACTAAGGTTACGGATGCCTTGATTAAATACTACCGCGACTATGTTGCTGGTAACGATATTAGTAAGAGTCAAAACTGGATTATCGACCGCTATGCTGCTATGGTTAGTGAACTAGGTCTTAAACCAGCTGTGCTAGAAAAAATTTCTAAAAGCATTCGTGCCTTAGCTACTCTTCCTATCGAAGAAAACGAATTTCTCTACGACACTTTCCTAGCAGCTGGTGAAAATAACAATGCTAAATTGATTGCTGCCTACTTTAATCAAAACGGGATCGATGCACGCTATGTGCACCCTAGAGAAGCTGGTATTGTGGTCACAAGTGAACCCGGTCACGCTCGCATCATTCCATCAAGTTATGACAAGATTGAAGAATTGACAAATACAAATGAAGTTCTTGTCATTCCTGGTTTCTTTGGAGTTACCAAGGAAAATCAAATCTGTACCTTCTCACGTGGAGGATCAGACATTACAGGTTCTATCATTGCTGCCGGTGTTAAGGCAGACCTCTATGAAAACTTTACGGATGTTGATGGTATCTTTGCGGCTCACCCAGGAATCATTCACCAACCACACTCTATCCCAGAGTTGACCTACCGTGAAATGCGTGAGTTGGCCTATGCAGGCTTCTCAGTCCTTCATGACGAAGCCCTTCTACCTGCCTACCGTGGAAAAATTCCTCTCGTTATCAAGAATACCAACAACCCTGACCACCCAGGTACTCGTATCGTTCTAAAACATAGTAGTGACAAGTTCCCAGTAGTGGGAATTGCTGGTGACTCTGGCTTTGTCAGCATTAATATGTCGAAATACCTCATGAACCGTGAGGTTGGATTTGGACGCAAGGTTCTTCAAATCCTTGAAGATCTTAACATCGGTTGGGAACATATGCCAACAGGTATCGACGATCTTTCAATCATCCTCCGTTCTCGCGAACTAACTCCTATCAAGGAAGAAGAAATCCTTCGTCAGTTGGTTCAAAAGGCTGAAGTAGACCATGCAGAAATCGAGCACGACCTTTCAATTATTATGATTGTTGGAGAAAAGATGAAGAGCCATATCGGAGTAACTGCTACTGCGACACGTGCTCTATCTGAAAATAAGATCAACATCCAGATGATGTCTCAAGGTTCTAGTGAAGTATCTATCATGTTTGTTGTCCATAAGGACCAAGAGAAAGCAGCTATTAAAGCCCTCTACAATGCCTTTTTCGGTGAAAGTAAGGAAGACTAAGCATGGCTCAATCACTTAACAAAACAGTGCTCCTCAATACGACAGGCACCTCCTACCTCTCTATAGCTGGGAAAGTTGGGAAATTCCTTGTCGGAGATCAGGCTTTGGAATTTTACCCCGATGTCAATGTTGAACAATTTATCCAGATTCCTTGGAGCCATATCAACCAAATTGGAGCTAATGTTACTGGTCGCAAAATCAGTCGCCACTTCGAAGTCTTTACAGACAGAGGAAAATTCCTCTTTGCTTCAAAAGACTCAGGTGCCATTCTCAAAATTGCTCGTGAAAAACTGGGCAATGACAAGGTCGTCAAGCTTCCAACCCTGATTCAAACCATTGGTCAAAAATTTAAAAATCTATTTGCAAAAAAGTAGAAACTTTAGTATAATCATAGCAACGGATAAGTAAGTTATCTTCTTCTTTCAGAAAGTCTGCGGGTGCTGCGAGCAGATAGGAGGGATAGGTGAAATTCTACCGTTAGTAACAATTGCATACACAATCAAGTGCACACCTGTGAAGTTGGATGGAACCGTGGCCCTGCCACTCCAACGCTTTGTCAGGTGTGCTTTTTTCATAAAGGAGTTCTTATGTTAGATATCAAACGTATTCGTACAGACTTTGATGCTGTCGCAGAAAAATTGGCTACACGTGGTGTAGATGCTGCTGTCTTAAACGAGATGAAAGAAATCGATGCTAAACGTCGTGACATCTTGGTCAAGGTTGAAACTCTCAAAGCAGAACGTAACACAGTTTCTGCTGAGATTGCCCAAGCTAAGCGCAATAAGGAAAATGCAGATGACAAGATTGCTGCTATGCAAACTCTATCTGCTGAAGTCAAAGCCTTGGATGCTGGATTGGCAGAAATCGATGCTAAATTGACAGAATTTACCACTACTCTTCCAAATATTCCAGCTGATAGCGTTCCTGTTGGGGCTGACGAAGATGACAATGTGGAAGTTCGTCGTTGGGGCACTCCACGCGAGTTTGACTTCGAACCAAAAGCTCACTGGGATCTGGGTGAAGACCTTGGCATCCTTGACTGGGAACGTGGTGGTAAGGTAACAGGAGCTCGCTTCCTCTTCTATAAAGGTCTCGGCGCTCGTTTGGAACGTGCTATTTACAACTTTATGTTGGATGAACATGGAAAAGAAGGCTATACAGAAGTCATCACACCTTACATGGTTAACCACGATTCTATGTTTGGTACTGGTCAATATCCAAAATTCAAGGAAGACACTTTTGAATTGAGCGACAGCAATTACGTCCTCATTCCTACAGCTGAAGTTCCTCTAACAAACTACTACCGTGATGAAATCCTGGACGGTAAAGACCTGCCAATCTACTTCACTGCTATGAGTCCTTCATTTCGTTCTGAGGCTGGTTCAGCTGGCCGTGATACTCGTGGCTTGATTCGTTTGCACCAATTCCACAAGGTTGAAATGGTCAAATTTGCCAAACCAGAAGAATCTTACGAAGAATTGGAAAAAATGACAGCCAATGCTGAAAACATCCTTCAAAAACTTAACCTTCCATACCGTGTCGTTGCGCTCTCTACTGGAGATATGGGCTTCTCAGCTGCCAAGACTTACGACTTAGAAGTTTGGATTCCAGCACAAAACACCTATCGTGAAATCTCAAGCTGTTCAAACACAGAAGATTTCCAAGCCCGTCGTGCCCAAATCCGTTACCGTGATGAAGCTGATGGCAAGGTGAAACTCCTTCATACCTTGAACGGTTCTGGACTTGCAGTTGGACGTACAGTAGCTGCTATTCTTGAAAACTACCAAAATGAAGATGGTTCTGTGACCATCCCAGAAGCACTTCGTCCATACATGGGTGGAGCTGAAGTTATCAAACCATAAAAATAAGGCCTAGCTATTTCTAGCTAGACCTTTTTTCGTAACCAAATCAGATAAGCGCCTAATACAAAGAATAAAATAGTTAGACAAATAACGGTTTCAGCCAGTACCAAATAATCCAGAAATGGAAGTTTCAAAATTCCCTGAGACATCTTGAGCGCGATAGCTGTGCTAATGGTTGGGAAGGGAAGGGCTGAGAAGGATGGTTGAAAGCCTTGTTTTAAAATATTGGGCAGGCGAGTTAAAACAAAGAAAAAGAAGGATTGAGAAGCCAAAATCATGACGATTAAGACCCAATTTGGTAAGCTCTCTCCTCCAACTCGAACAAGGGAAGCCAAGAGTAGAGAGAAAGGAGCACAGTAGATTCCTTCTTGCGCAAGCAAGGCTAGCGGGAGTGGATGTTTCTTTAAATCGCTATAAATAAGCGGGTAGAGATAGAAGGTCAAGAGAAATCCAAAAATCAAGGTCACATAGGCAATTTCGATGATACCTACGAGAGGATAGGTCAAGGCTGCCACTGCTATCCCCACATAAAGCACCGTCCAGCTGGGAGTAGAGTTTACTCTCTTACATGGATAGGCAAATTTAATTGTAAAAATAACAATCAAGGCCCAATCCAAGAGAAAAGAAAACCACCAGAGTCCTTGCGCTACTATTGGCAAATGAGGGAAAATGCGAAAGACATAAGTCGATAAAATCATCCCAGCCATGGGAAAGGTCCCCATTCCTGACAAAAGAGGAGGCTTAGTCAATTCTTGCTTGGTTTCCTTCCAACTAAACAAATGCAAAATCAGAAAGTAAATCCACAAAATCAAACCTGTCAGACTAAGCAGATGGGACAGAATCGGTAACGTATCTAACATAAGATTTCCAGCTCCTGCCAAACCTAGCAAACAACCAGAAAATACCAAGGGGAGTTTTTTCATCTTAACCTCCAATAATCATGTCAGTTTCAGTATAGCATAAAAGTGCTTAAATGAGGGGATAAAAAAACGAAGTCCGATTATTTCAGACTTCATTTTACTCAGATATGAATTAAGCATAAGGTTGCAATTCTGGATTAATTGGGGTATTAGCTAGGTTGTTGGCATAGTTACAAAGGCTTGCTAGGCTGACACCAAGAACCACATCCAAGGCATTTTGTTGGGTGTAGCCAGCTTCTAAAAATTCAGATAAGGCTTCATCTCCTACACGACCCTTGGTATTGATAACCGCCAAGGTAAACTTAGCTAGGGTGTCCAATTTAGGATCTGTTTCAATTGGAGTACGATTGCGGAGGGCTTGCAGAAGGTCATCATTCATCTGGATTTGTTTGATGGAAAAAGCTGTGTGACCTGCGACGCAGAAGGCACAACCATTGGTTACGGCTGCTGTGATTTGCACCACTTCACGCTCAACGGGTGTCAAGCTGTTGCGACGGTTGATAGCTCCGACAGTACGGTAAGCCTCTAAAGCAGTCGGTGCATTAGCCAAGAGACCAATTAGGTTAGGAATATAGCCATTGTTATCTTTTTCTACTGTTTCAAGAACTTCTTTCACTTCTGCTGGTGCTGATTCGACTGTATGGATGGTAAATGTTGTCATCATAAAACCTCTTTTCATTTTGTTGAAACCTAGTCTATCACAGATTCTATACCGTGTATAATATATATTTTAAATTGCATCGATAAAAATTTTTTATGAAAGAAAAAAATCACACGGGCTGTGTGATTTCATTATTTGTCAAAATACTTTTTAGTCTCAGCAATAACGACTGGTGATAAAACTAAGAGGGCAATCAAGTTTGGCAGAGCCATCAAGGCATTAACGATATCTGCGATAATCCAAACCATATCCAACTCGATAAATCCTCCCAACAAGACCATGAGCACAAAGACCACACGGTAGAGCCAGATAAAGCGAACCCCAAAGAGGAACTCGAAACAACGTTCTCCGTAATAGTTCCAACCTAGAATCGTTGTAAAGGCAAAGAGCACAAGGAAGATGGTCAAAAGGGCAGGTCCAAAGTGTGAAAAGACTGTTGAGAAGGCTGACTGAGTCAAGGCAACTCCATTTAAATCGCCACTCCAAACACCAGTCACCAAGATGGTCAAACCAGTCAGAGTACAGATAATGAGGGTGTCAATAAAGGTTCCTGTCATGGAAATCAATCCTTGCTCTACCGGTTCATTTGTCTTAGCCGCAGCAGCTGCAATGGGAGCCGAACCCAGACCAGATTCGTTCGAGAACACACCTCGCGCTACACCATTTTGAATAGCCATTCGAATGCTAGCACCGGCAAATCCACCGACCGCAGCAACTGGACTAAAAGCCGATGTCAAGATTAAAGCGATTGTGGCAGGAATCTTCTCAATATTAAAGAAAATAACTGTAAGAGTTCCCAAAATATAGATGATGGCCATAAAAGGAACAACAGTAGTTGAAACCTTTGAAATGGATTTGAGTCCACCAAAGACTGCAATTGCTACAAATACAGACAACACAAGAGCTGTGATGGCTGGCGAAATAGTTGTTGTATTTTGGATAGATTCTGTAATCGAGTTGACTTGAGTGAAGGTCCCGATTCCCAACAAAGCTACTAGCACACCTGCCAGGGCAAAGAAGATGGCAAGGGGACGCCACTTTTCTCCCATCCCTAGAAGAATATAGTGCATGGGACCTCCCGCTACTGCACCATGATCATCCTTGGTACGGTATTTGATAGCTAGTAGTCCTTCCGCATACTTGGTAGCCATCCCAAAGAAAGCAGCCATCCACATCCAAAAGAGGGCTCCTGGTCCACCGACCTTGATAGCCGTCGCCACCCCGATAATATTTCCCGTACCAACTGTCGCTGCTAGAGCTGTACATAGTGCCGCAAAACTGGATACATCGCCATGCCCCTTATCCTTGGTAAAAATAAGCTGAAAGGCTTTGGGCAACCGCAAAACCTGCAAGAGACCTAGACGGGCAGTTAGGTAAATCCCTGTTCCGACCAAGAGAATCAAGAGGGGGGGGCCCCAAGCAAAAGCATCAATTGATTTAAGCAATTCTAACATTTCCTTCTCCTATCTTTTCAACCCCAAAAGAAAGAGCACATGTAAGATACATGTACTCTGGAATGCTTAGATAAATGCTAAAAAGCGGTCTATCCTAGCTCTGTCCTTTTACCTGAGAGTTTGAGCAGTTGCCTGCCTTGCCCCTTCGGTGCCTTTACGGTCTCTCCAGAGTTCCGTCCATTTACAGTCATGGAAAATCAAACGATTCCCCACTTCTATTAAACTTCATTCGGTGTTGGTATTTAATTGATTCTTATTTTACAAAAAATGTTGGCTTTTGTCAATGTGTTTATTAGTAAAAATTAGTTCAACAGTTTTTACTTTATAAAGTCCATAATACTGTTATCCTTTAAAGGTCACAATAGTCGCGCCACTGCCTCCAGCATTTTGTGGGGCATAACCGAAGCTCTTGACATGCTTGTTTCTTTGTAAGTATTTGGTGACACCTTCACGGATGACACCTGTTCCGATACCATGGATGATATCAACTTGAGCCATATTGTTAAGCAAGGCTTGGTCAATAAAGGCATCTAGCTCATTCATGGCCTCTTCATAGCGTTTGCCTCGAAGGTCCAGTCTAGCTTGAGGTCCTCGCCCAGAAGTTCGTTTCACCACATTGACTTGTTTCTTCTTGACTTGCTTTTCTTGCTGGGCTTGAACAAGGTCAAACTCTTTTTCTTCCAAGGTCATCTTAATCAAGCCAACTTGGGCTTCCCAGCGGCCATCTTTGAGTTGACTGGTCAAGGTACCACGCTGACCGTAACTGAGCACCACGATATCATCTCCCACCTTTGGAGCTCGTTTTTTCTTGGCCTTTTGAAGGACCTTGTTTTTAGACAAATCTACTTTTTCAGGAGCCAATTTTTTCAACTTGGCTTTAGCTTCAATGATTTCGTGGGGCTTGAGTTGAGATTTACTGTGGAGATTTTTGAGAATCTGGTCACTCTCACTGAGGGCCATGTCCACAATCTCAGCAGCCTGTTCACGCGCCTTGTTAAGCTCGGTTTCCTTTTCACGATTGAGCTCATTGTAGAGCTTTTTGAGCGCTCGGTTCATCTTAAGATTTTCTTGCTCCACCTCACGGATATTGTCCAAGCGTTTGCGACTTTCTAGCGTCTGCTCTTCCAGTTGTTCAATGATTCGGTTGACATCATTGTCCTGATTGACCTGCTGACTGGCATCTCCTACGATAACTTCAGATAATCCTAAACGTTTAGCAATTTCAAAAGCATTGCTTCGACCAGGCACACCCTGCATAAAGCGATAGGTCGGGCGAAGAGTTGCAGTATCAAACTCCATGCTGGCGTTTTGCACAAAGGCTGTCTCAATACCGTAGGCCTTGAGTTCTGGATAGTGGGTGGTCGCCATGGTCTTGACTTGACGCAGGCGAAGGTCTTCCAGAATAGCCATGGCAAGGGCGGCTCCCTCTTGAGGATCTGTACCAGCCCCCAACTCATCCAAAAGTAAGAGTGAATGCTGGTTGACCTTGCCAAGAATATCCACGATATTGGTCATGTGGCTAGAGAAGGTAGATAAGCTCTGCTCAATAGACTGCTCATCGCCAATATCAGCAAAAATTTCTTCAAAAATGCCCACACGACTTCCCTTATCTGCTAAAATCGGCAAACCGGACTGAGCCATAACCTGCGTCAATCCCAGGGTTTTGAGCATGATGGTCTTACCACCTGTATTGGGACCTGTAATGACAATAGCTGTTAAATCTTGACCAAAATGGACATCATTTGCGACAGCATTTTTGACCAAAGGATGGCAGACATGAAGCAGTTGAATCTCTTGATTTTCTGACAGCTGAGGAACGACTGCTTGCCTTTCTTGGATGAAGCGGACCTTGGCACGAATAAAGTCCAGATGGCCGATAATCCAAGCATCATTAGCAATCTCAGCCGCATGAGGGCGGACACGTTCAGAAATTTCTTGGAGAATGCGAAGCATTTCATAGCGCTCATCTGCTCGCAAACTAGCGATTTCTTCGCTTAGTTTGACCACCTCACGGGGTTCGATATAGACGGTGTTTCCACTGGCAGAAATATCATGAACGACACCTGCAATCTTATTGCGGTAGGTGTTTTTGACTGGTAAAACCTGACGGCCATTTCTGCTGGCAACGATTCCTTCCGTCAACATCTGCGCTTTTTGCTTAAGCAAATCTTGCAAGACATCGCGGACCTGACTCTCGCTATCATGGATTTTTCTGCGGATTCGCGCCAATTCTTCACTGGCAAAATTTTCAATGAAACCTGCATCATTAAAGGCTTGGAGATTTCCTTGTAATTGCGGAAAATCATGTAATTTCTCAAACCAAAGGGCTAATTCTGTCAAGCTGACATTTTCCAGATTGGCATAAAAACTTTGCAGTTCTCGGCTGGCAAGAAGCACGCGCTTCAAGAGTAGGAACTCCTCAATATTGAGGTCCGCTCCCATCTCCAACCGCTTGCAGACTCCTGCGATTTCCTTAGTTGCGAGAATGGTAAAATGCGGTTGCTCAATAAAAAGAGCCTGCATTTCCTTCATCTCAGCAAAAGCCTGTTTGATTTTTTCTGCTTTGGCAGTCGGAGCCAGCTGTCTCAATTGCTCTAGGCCCTGCTCAGTCAACAAATGGGGTTCAAACAAGGCCTTGACCTTATTGAACTCTAATGTTTCTAATATTTTCTTATTCATCGTTATTTCCTTGTCTTTGAATGTCTATACTCTTCGAAAATCAAATTCAAACCACGTCAGCGTCGCCTTACCGTACTCAAGTACAGCCTGCGGCTAGCTTCCTAGTTTGCTCTTTGATTTTCATTGAGTATTAGGTGTAGTAACTTTTTACATTCAGTCAAATCTGTAAACAAAGGGCTAGGAAAACTCCTGCCCTTTTTATCCGATTAAATTTGTCACCCAGATTTGTTTGAGCCAACTGGTTGTTACTGGTATGCTCTGGATGATGTGTTTTGCGACGATACTCTTTTCAAGAGGATTTTGTATAGCTGCCATGGGAATGGTCGCCAAGATGGTCAAGGCCATTTGCAAGACAAATAAGGTCACCAACATGGACAAGATACCTGCTGAAACTTGGAACAACTTGCCACCAAGTTTTTTACTAGGAATCAAGTGTAAGAGGAGACCAAGCAAACGACCGATGCTATAGACAATCCCAAATACAAGCAAGTAGCCGATCCCTGCGTAAAAAACCTTATCCAACTGAAAGAGTTGATCCGATGGGAAAAAGAAAGTTCCCTGACCTTCCTGCGGATTTGCATAAGGGAGGAGCAAATGAAATTGCTCTCCAAGTCCCTTATAAAACTGGCCAGCCACAAAAGCCGATGCCATGGCTGAAATCAGGTAATAAACCTGTAAGAGCAGGCCTCTCCGATAGCCGATATAAAATCCCCAAGCCAAGACCAATAGAAGAATGAGTGAAATCATAAGGAATCCTCAATCTTGCTCTGCTCTTGCTTGCAAGTCACAAGCTTGTGACGGAGTTCTTCTAATTCTTGCTCCTTATCATCAAATTCAATCTCACGGCTGAGCTGAGTTGATAAACAGTTGACTGCCAACAAAAGAGCGATTGTTTCATCGTCTGCACTAGGCATTTGTTCTTTAATTGCTTGGTATTTTTCTGTCGCAACCTTGGCGATTTCCTCCATAAAAAGGTTATCATGCTCGCTTGTCAAGGTTAATGATTTTTTCCCGAATGTAAATTTGAATCGATTTAGATTTGCCATAAAATTCACCTCACGATATTATACCAAAATTCGCTAATTTTGTCAGTTTTTACAAATTTGCCTGCTTTTATGGTACAATAGAAACTATGGCAAGTATAACACTCACACCTAGTGAAAAGGAGATTCAGGCTTTTCTTGAACACTATCAAACCAGTCTAGCTCCCAGCAAGAATCCCTATATTCGCTACTTTTTGCGACTACCTCAAGCAACGGCTTCTATCTATACTTCTGGAAAGGTCTTGCTTCAGGGTGAAGGAGCTGAGAAATACGCTCGTTTCTTTGGATATCAAGTTGTAGAGGAAAACAGGGGACAAAATTTCCCTTTAATTGGGACAGATGAGGTGGGAAATGGTTCCTACTTTGGTGGGCTTGCAGTTGTGGCTTCCTTTGTCACACCTGACCAGCATGCCTTCTTGCGAAAACTTGGTGTGGGGGATTCTAAAACTCTGACCGACCTAAAAATCCGTCAGATTGCCCCTATCCTCAAAGAAAAAATCCAGCACCAGGCACTGCTGCTCTCACCAAGCAAGTACAACGAGGTCATCGGAGACCGCTACAACGCTGTTTCGGTTAAGGTTGCCCTCCATAATCAGGCTATCTATCTCCTCCTTAAAAAAGGTCTTCAGCCTGAGAAAATTGTGATTGATGCCTTTACCAGTGCTAAAAATTATGACAAGTACTTGGCACAAGAGGCCAATCGTTTCAGCAATCCTATCAGCTTAGAAGAAAAGGCTGAGGGCAAATACTTGGCTGTCGCAGTTTCTTCTGTCATTGCGCGTGATCTCTTTCTGGAAAATCTAGAAAATCTAGGACGAGAACTGGGTTATCAACTTCCAAGTGGAGCTGGAACGCCTTCTGATAAGGTGGCTAGCCAGATTTTACAAGCCTATGGTATGCAGGGACTCAATTTCTGCGCTAAACTGCACTTTAAAAATACTGAAAAAGCGAAAAAACGCTTAGAAAGGTAAGTTATGAATTCATTTAAAAATTTCTTAAAAGAGTGGGGATTGTTCCTCCTAATTCTGTCATTACTAGCTTTAAGTCGTATCTTTTTTTGGAGCAATGTTCGCGTAGAAGGGCATTCCATGGATCCTACCCTAGCGGATGGCGAAATCCTCTTTGTTGTCAAACACCTCCCTATTGACCGTTTTGATATCGTGGTTGCCCATGAGGAAGATGGTAATAAGGACATCGTCAAGCGTGTCATCGGAATGCCTGGCGACACCATCCGTTACGAAAACGATAAACTTTACATCAATGACAAAGAGACGGACGAACCTTACCTAGCTGACTACATCAAACGTTTCAAGGATGACAAACTCCAAAGCACTTACTCAGGCAAGGGTTTTGAAGGAAATAAAGGAACTTTCTTTAGAAGTATTGCTGAAAAAGCCCAAGCCTTCACAGTTGATGTCAATTACAACACCAACTTTAGCTTTACTGTCCCAGAAGGAGAATACCTTCTCCTCGGAGACGACCGCTTGGTTTCGAGCGACAGTCGTCACGTAGGTACTTTTAAAGCAAAAGATATCACAGGGGAAGCTAAATTCCGTTTCTGGCCAATCACCCGTATCGGAACATTTTAAAAGACCTAAGAGGCCGAGAATCAAGAATCTCAGCCTCTTCTTCTATCGCGAGAAGATGATTGTTAACTTTCTAACTTACTAAAACAAAAACAACCCCAACTCTCACCTATTCATGCAAAGGAATTTTATGGAAGTTTATTTTTCAGGAACCATTGAACGGATTATTTTTGAAAATCCCAGCAATTTTTATCGTATCCTCCTCCTAGAAATCGACGATACAGACGCAGAGAATTTTGATGATTTTGAAATCATTGTCACGGGCACTATAGCTGATGTGATTGAGGGAGAAGACTATACTTTTTGGGGACAAATTGTCCAGCACTCCAAGTATGGGGAACAACTGCAAATCAGCCGATATGAACGCGCAAAACCAACTAGCAAGGGCTTGGTCAAGTACTTTTCAAGTAGCCATTTCAAGGGGATTGGTCTCAAGACAGCTCAGAAAATTGTGGATACCTATGGCGACAATACCATTGACGAAATTCTGCAACACCCAGAAAAGTTAGAAGGCATCGCAGGACTATCTGCCAAAAATCGCGAGGCTTTCGTCTCAACTCTCCGTCTCAACTACGGAACGGAGATGATCTTGGCCAAACTAGCCAACTACGGCATTCCCAACAAACTAGCCTTTCAGATTCAAGACTTTTACAAAGAAGAAACCCTTGATGTGGTTGAAAATTATCCCTACCAGTTGGTCGAGGATATCAAGGGTTTGGGCTTTACCATTGCTGACCAATTAGCGGAAGAACTAGGTATCGAAAGTCAGGCTCCTGAACGCTTCCGCGCCGGTCTAGTACATAGTCTTTTTCAGGCCTGTATGGAAACAGGGGACACCTATGTTGAAGCACGGGATTTGCTGGAACAAACCCTTACCCTCCTTGAGTCTTCCCGCCCCGTGGAACTGGATCCCAGCCAAGTGGCCCAAGAGCTCTCCTACCTGATTGAAGAAGACAAGATTCAGCAGATTGATACCAAAATTTTTGACAACAGCCTCTTTTTCGCTGAGGAAGGCATCCGCAGTCACTTGGTCCGTATCCTTGAAAAAGGAAAACAGAAGAGCCAGGATTTAGAAACCATTCAAAAACATATCGCTACTGTCGAGGAAGAACTGGGAATTGAGTATGATAGCATTCAAAAACAAGCTATCTGCGATGCTATCCAGAACAAGGTCTTTATCCTTACAGGTGGGCCTGGTACTGGTAAGACAACTGTTATCAATGGGATTATCGCTGTTTACGCCCATTTAGAAGGACTTGACCTCAGGAAAAAAAGCAACCTGCCTATTCTTCTTGCTGCTCCAACTGGACGAGCAGCTCGCCGCATGAATGAATTGACAGGTTTGCCTAGCGCGACCATACACCGACATTTAGGAATGACAGGTGACGATGATACCAGTCATCTGGAAGATTATCTGGATGCTGACTTTATCATCGTGGATGAATTTTCTATGGTGGATACTTGGCTGGCCAATCAACTCTTCTCCAACATCTCTTCTAACAGTAAAATCCTCATCGTGGGCGACAGCGACCAGTTGCCTTCTGTCAGTCCTGGACAAGTTCTAGCTGATCTGCTTCATATTCCCTTGATTCCTCAGACTCGCTTGGAAAAAATTTACAGGCAAAGCGAAGAATCAACCATCGTCACCCTAGCTAGTCAAATTCGACAGGGCATCTTGCCAGCTGATTTCACCCAGAAAAAAGCAGACCGTTCCTACTTTGAAATTGCTAGTGGCCATATTCCAGCTACGATTGAAAAAATCTTAGGTGCTGCCCTCAGAAGTGGTATTCCTGCCCGTGATATCCAAGTTCTGGCTCCCATGTACCGAGGGACGGCAGGAATTGATGCTATCAATCAGCTCATGCAAGACCTGCTCAATCCACCACAAAAAAATCAGCTCAGTTTTGAAGCTCCCCAGTGCCACTATCGTAAGGGCGACAAGGTCATTCATTTGGTCAACGATGCTGAAATCAATGTCTTTAATGGGGATTTGGGAGCTATCACAGACCTGATTCCCGGCAAATATACTGAGTCGAAACAAGATGAGATTGTCATTGATTTTGATGGCAATGAAGTCTCTTACCCACGTAACGAATGGTACAAGATTCGTTTGGCATATGCCATGAGTATCCATAAATCGCAGGGAAGTGAGTTCCCTGTTGTCATCCTACCTATCACCAGTGCTAGTAGGCGTATGCTGGAGCGAAATCTCATCTATACAGCCATTACACGCGCCAAAAGCAAGCTTATCTTACTAGGCGAATTACAGGCCTTCGACTATGCTACCCAACATATCGGAACTGCCCGAAAAACCTATCTGATTGAACGTTTCAGTGATTTATTGGAGAATGTTGAAGAAAAGCAACAATCTATCTCTGAAACTGCCACATCAAGTGACTCTGAACAATCCTACATCCTGACAGAAGAAAACTGGGACAGCATCCCAGCCATGATTGGGATTACAGAGGCAGACCTCAAAGAGATTTTTGGAAAATAGTGCATAAGAAAACCCACCAATTCAGGTGGGATTTTTGTTTATTAAGATTATTTAACTGTTGCTGTGCTTGTAATCAATTCAACAGCTTTTTTGATTGTGATATCATGTTTCAACATATCAGCTGAAAGCAAGTTTTGAACTTGTGCAACTTCCATGTTGTAGTCTGCTGCCAATTGCTCGATTTCTTTTTGGATTTCTTCTTCTGAAGCGTCAAATCCTTCAGCTTTGGCAACTGCTTCGATAACAAGGTTAGTCTTAGTGCGTGACTCAGCTTCTCCCTCGTATTGTTTGTGAAGGTCTTCTTGAGTAGTTCCAGTGATTTGGAAGTACATGTCAGGGTTGATACCTTGACGTTGCAAGTTTCCAAGGAATTCATTTACTGAACGGTGAACTTCTTCGTGGATCATTTCTTCTGGAAGTTCTACGATTTCAGCGTTTTCTACAGCTTTATCGATTGCTGCACCTTCTACTGCATCTTTGTAAGCTTCTTCTTTAGCAGCAGCCAATTCCTTGCGGTATTTTTCTTTCAATTCAGCAAGTGTTTCAACTTCTTCGTCGATGTCTTTTGCAAGCTCATCGTCAAGAGCTGGAACTTCTTTAGCTTTTACTTCGTGAATAGTTGTTACGAATTTAGCTTCTTTACCTGCAAGGTCTTCTGCTTGGTAGTCTTCTGGGAATGTTACGATAACATCAACAGTTTCACCAGCTGAGTGACCTACCAATTGGTCTTCGAAACCAGGGATGAATTGACCTGAACCAAGTCCAAGTGAGAAGTTTTCACCTTTTCCGCCATCAAATTCAACACCATCGATAGAACCAACGAAGTCGATGACAACAGTGTCGCCGTTTTCAGCAGCAGCTTCTTTGATAACCAATTCAGCCAAGTTGTTGCGTTCGCGTTCGATACGCTCTTCAACGTCAGCGTCAGTTACTTCTTTTTCTACATCTACTGATACTTCAAGGTTTTTGTAGTCACCCAATTTTACTTCAGGTTTTGTAACGACTTCAGCAGTGATAACCCAGTCTTGACCTTTTTCCATTGAAGTTACGTCAATTTTTGGTTGTGCAACGACTTCAAGACCAGCTTCTTTTACAGCCGCTTCATAAGCGTTTGGCAAAAGAGCGTTCATAACGTCTTGGTAAAGTGACTCTTCACCAAATTTTTGGTCGAAGATAGGACGTGGAAGATGACCTTTACGGAAACCAGGAACGTTAAGAGATTTCTTTACTGAGTTAAATACACGATCCAATTCTGGTTTGATTTGGTCTTGAGAGATAGTGAAAGTCAAGACACCACGGTTTGTTTCTTTGTTTTCAAATGATACAGACATTCTGTCATTTCTCCTTAAAATTTTTTAAATACAGTCTATTATAACATAAATGGACGACTTTTTTCAAGTAATGAATGCGCTCTTCAATCACTCTAGAGGGACTTGCTCGCTTCTTTGATGCTAAGGTCAGCCATTCTTTCCTTGTTTTTCTCAATGAAGCCTGCTACCCAAGTTGGATTGGTTTTGGAGTAGTCTCTTAGAGCCCAGCCAATGGCTTTATTGATAAAGAATTCTGTTTGGTTCAAATTATGAAGCAGAATCTTTTTCAGTAATTGAACATTGGTCTTCTCTTTTCTTAACAACTGGTGGTCAATAGCGACTCGTCTCAGCCAGATATTGTCTGATAGGCTCCATTTTAAGATTATTTCTTCTAGTTCAGGGTGGTCATACACCAAACTCCCTACTACTCGATCTAGGATATCTACGGTATCCCACCAGGATTTTGTGACGACTAACCGCTCAAGCTTAGGTAAATCGTTCTCCGTTAGATAAGACTGCATTGCTTTCAAATAATTAGCAGCCACATATTGGTATTCTCTAGGCTCCTTTCTCCAGCAAGTATCTACAAAATTCCAGTCGATAATCTTTGTTTTTTTCGCTTTTGGAAAGTATTTTTTATAGAGTGCATTTCTTTCAGGAGCCGCAATACCTAGGAAGAAAAATTGAGGGCGCATATAGGCTTCCATGGGCCCTGCATTTTTTGAATCTCTTGCTGCTTCTAGCTCAACAAGTAAATCTGTTAGACTCATCTAAAACTCCTCATGCCCCACCAAGTGGTGCTGAAAGGCATAGACTGCAGCCTGGGTACGATCGCTGACTTCAAGTTTGGCTAGGATATTGGACACATGGGTCTTGACCGTCTTGAGAGAGATAAAAAGTTCATCTGCGATACGCTGATTTTCGTAGCCCTTGGCGATGAGTTGGAGAACATCTCGCTCACGCGCAGTCAGGTCCTCATGTAGTTCTATGTGATTGCGGTGGTATTCGACTTTTTTGCTGACCTCTTGCTCAATGGCCAACTCCCCAGCAGCCACCTTACGGACAGCATGGAGCAGTTCGTCGGCACTAGAAGTCTTAAGCATATAGCCACGAGCACCTGCATCTAAGACGGGCATGATTTTTTCATTGTCCAAATAAGAGCTCACAATCAAAATTTTGGCTTCAGGCCATTCTTTGAGAATAGCTAGAGTCGCGTCAATCCCATTCATCTCAGGCATGACAATATCCATGACAATGACATCTGGACGCAATTCCAAGGCTAAGTCAATGCCTTGAGATCCGTTTGTAGCCTCACCCACAACTTCTACATCATCTTGGAGGTCAAAGTAGCTTTTCAAGCCCAATCGAACCATTTCGTGGTCATCTACTAGTAAAATTTTCATCTTTACTCCTTTATCATTCCTTATCGAGCAGGGGAATACGAATATCAACTGCCAGCCCTTGCTTGGGAGCTGTCAATAACTGAACCGTCCCTGCCATATCTTCAACCCGCTCCTTGATATTGCGTAGTCCATAACTCAAGTCATCTAAACTCCCTAACTGGAAACCAATCCCATTATCCACCACCTTCAGTTGCAATTCAACATCCGTCTGATAGAGATAGACATCCAGACAAGATGCCTGGGCATGGCGGAGGGTATTGCTGATCAATTCTTGCAAGATGCGGAAGATATGCTCCTCGATTTTCTTAGGCAATTTCGTCACATTTTGCTTGAAAGCAACTTTAAGATCACTCTTGTCTTCAAGCTCTTTTAGGAGAATTTGAATCCCTTCTATCAAGCTCTTCTGCTCCAGTTCAACTGGTCGCAAGTGCAGGAGCAAGACTCTCAAGTCCTTCTGGGCTGTTTCTAAAATAGCTGTGACACTCTGCAACTGGATCTGCATCTTTTCTCTATCCAATTTCAAAGCCTGCTGGCTGATACCTGACAAAATCATGTGGGCCGCAAACAACTCCTGACTGACTGTATCATGCAAATCCCGAGCAATCCGCTTCCGTTCTTTCTCGATGATTTCCTCTTCCCGAGAAAGGCTGTGATTTTCAGCCTTTTGAAGAGCCTCTGTCAAGAGGTTAAGTTTACCTGACAAGGACTTGAAACTGGCATCCAAATCTGGATCTGCAACCTGAACCACTTCTTGCCCTGCCAACAAACGCTTGAGATTAGTCTGCATTTTTCTTAGAGAAAGTTCTTCAATACCTCGCCAAAATAAGGCTAAGAGACAGGTCATGGACATGCTGAACACCAACAATAAAAAGATAAATTTTTCTGTTTTTTCGACATCATGCAAGAAAATAGACCAGTCAAAGTCAAGGATTTCCAGCAAGCTGTGGGAGAAAAATAAGACAAACAAGATGGAGGTGAGAGCAATGATTATATAAGCTTGTTTTTTCATCCTCTGACCACCTCCACATCGCCAATCATAGTGGTCAAGAAAATCTTGACACTCTTGTTACTCTTAAGATAGTCTCTTGTTTCCTGATGATAGTGTTCATTGCGGAGGGCTCGCTTGGGCTGATTGAAAAAAGTCAAATCACCATAGAGACAGTTAACGCTGAGACTGACTTCCACATCTACAGGTACGATGATTTTGGTCGTTCCTACCATCTTTCTGAGGATAATGACATTATCGTGATTAGTTAAGATGACCCTCTCCAGATGAATGGTGTCCTTGCCCATGAGACGAAAGAGATTGATATCATCAAACTGGCAAGTCTGGTAGCTTGAAAAATGATGGAGATTCCCAAACCAACGATTTTTCTCCTTCTTAACCGTCACGACCTCTTCAAAAACCAAATTGGTCTGCTCTTTTTCCTGGTTCATCATCGGATAAAGAAGAAAGAGGCTATAGATGACCGCAACAAAAATAGCTAGAATCACAAAAGGATTGAGCATGACGATGAAAAAGAAGAGAATGGTTGCCACTACTAAAAGAAGGTTATTGCCCTCTTTACCAGTGTAATAGCGAATCAAAAGCAAAAAGAGGAATAGAATCAGCAGAAAACGCGAAAAATGCTCTGATACCATCAAAATCAGAGCTCCCGTCAACAGACAGGCTTCGATAAATAAAAAGATTTTAAATTTTCTCATAGGTTCATCCTCTCCCTTCTATTTTATCACAATTCAAAAAAGTCACCTCGGTCTGAGGATGGAAAAAAGGCGATGGTTACGCCTTTTTCATCTGATCCTTTGCTTCTTTTAATTTTCCATAAAGAAGATAGTCTACTTTTTGCAAATCTGCTATGGTGGCACAATTAAGGGCACACATGATCAAGCGTAGATCTGCTTTCCAGCCTTGGATAATCCCGATCACTTCTTCAACTGAATAGGTTTCAACCAATTCCAGAACTGTTCGAGACAGGCCTACAGCCTTGGCACCAAAGACCAAACACTTAATCATATCCAGCGGATTCCGAACGCCTCCACTGACCAAGAGTTCGACCTTGTCTTTCCAGTCTTGGGCATTGATAAGGGCCTGCATGGTAGACTGGCCCCATTGATTGAGATAATCACGCTGACCACTGCGACGGTTTTCAATATAGGCAAAGCTGGTACCGCCACGACCTGATAGGTCAAAGGTTCGAACGCCCAATTCATAGGCTCTCTCGATGGTCTTGGCATCCATTCCAAAGCCCACTTCCTTGAGGACAATCGGAACAGGAATTTGCTTGCTATAATCTGCTAGATGCGATTGCCAGCTTCTAAACGTTCTTTCTCCCTCTGGCATGAGTAATTCCTGCATGACATTGACATGCACTTGTAGGAGAAGAGGATTCATTTCTTCTACAGTCTGAAGACCTAACTCGACAGGCTTGTCCAATCCAATATTGGTTCCAAGGAGGAGATTTGGATGGCTAGACTTGACAGAAAAAGAGTCATCTGTTGAATCTTTGAGGGCTGCGCTATAAGATCCCGTCACAAACAAAATCCCACAGGCGTCCGCCACCTGAGCTAGTTTTTGATTGATTTCTTTACCTTTTTCACTCCCACCCGTCATGGCATTGATATAGAAAGGAAAATCCCACTTTCGTCCAGCAAACTCTGTCGACAGATCGACTTCATCCAGGTCGTAAAGAGGCAAGGAAGAATGAATCAACTCCACCTCATCAAAGCTATTATAGGAACTTTTCTGCTCAAGGGCATAGCGGATGTGCTCATCCTTACGATTTGTCGTCATGTCCTATCCTTTCTTGGTATAAGAGCTCAATCCCCAGATCGGCCCAACGGTTTTTTAGGGTTTCAGTTGATTGCTCATCAAAACTCAAGGCAATACCACAATCACCACCACCAGCGCCACTACTCTTAGCAACAGCCTGCAAATCTTGACTGGCTTCTTTCAACTGTCTAAGCGAAGGCGTGTAAATATCTGCGCTCAAGCCTTCTAAGAGCTTGCTGGCCACTTCTACTTGCTCGATAATTTTTTCAACTTTCCCCTGCTCCAAGGCTTCTACCAAAGAAACCACCGTTTCTTTTGAGGAACTTAAAAAATTCTGATTGATATTTTGCTTGATTTGTTGAACCATATCACTAGATACAGCCACTTCCTTGGTCCATCCCACTAAGAAATCACATTCTAGGGCTGGTTGCACTTGTGAAATTGAAAATCCCCAATCACGTTCCAAAACTGTCGCCAACTTTTCTTCTTCCAACCAAGTTGCTACCTGCTGGCGATCAAATGACTGGTAGAGAACCAAATCCTCTGCCACAATACAGGCAATGTCCCCCATAGAACCATTGTCTCCGCGCTTGAGCAAGACAGCACTGGCCAGCTTGAACAAGAGATCCTGATCAACCGAAAGATTATACAGAGCCAACAGAGCCTTGATGACCAAAACAACAACGCTACCGCTAGAACCTAGACCAAACTTTTTCCCTTCTCTTTCCATTTTTCCTCGGATTTCCAAAGAAAAAGGTTGCAAAGTCTGCCCACAATAAACGAGGAAATCTTCCACTAAAGCAATCGTTTCTTGAATCAAGCTATAGTCAGGATTTGGTGTCAAATCTACTGCGAAATCAAACATATCTGAGTAGATACGGTAGTGAGTAGAAAAAGCAATCTCTCCCCTCATATAGATGGGAATAGCCTTTATCAAGGCCAACTGCCCTGGTTCTAGAATAGCATATTCACCTGCCCAATAGAGTTTTCCGCAAGTTTTAACAGCAATCATCTTGGCTCAAATCCTTTGTTTTTGACACAATCAAGCGGTAACGCTGACCGAAGATTTCTGATAAATGCTCCAAGTCTTTCTCTTGACATAGGACCTTGACATTGGGACCTGCATCCATGGTAAAGTAGCAGGATTCTCCTTGCTCGCGAAGCTGACGGACAAAGTCCATGGCTTCATAGCTTGCATCGGTCAGATAAGAAAAGGCTGGTGATGCTGTTTTGGTCGTAGCGTGCATAGCCAGGGCATTTTTCTCCGTTAATTCCCCAACCTTGGCAAAGTCATTCTCTTTGAGATAAAGCAGCATATCCTGATAATCCTTCTCAGACTGACACACCCAGTCATCAAAGGTCGTCGATGTCTCCACACAAAGTTTCATCCCATCACGACTAGAGATTGGTTTTTTCTTGTCCTCTAGTACCAACATAATCATAGCTAGTTTCAAGTCTGTCTCTACAGGGTAAATTTCTCCGCTATCCTTATCCCAAGCACCTAGTGGTCCATAAAAACTCCGAGAGGAAGAGCCTGAGGCAAACTTAGCCTCCTGTGCCAACTGGCTCCGAGTCAATCCAAGCTTGAAATAAGCATTACAAGCCTTGACCAAGGCAGACAAACCACTAGAACTTGATGACAAGCCCGCTGCCGTAGGCATATTATTTTGAGTATCAATTCGAACAAAGCCCTCACCAGCTGGACGGTAACGGTCAATAATCTTGCTCATCTTGACATGCTCCGCCTCACTCTGTAGCAGACCATTGATGTAAAAGACATCAGCAGTCGCATCCGTCGGTAGAGGCAACAGGGCCGTCTCTGTGTACATGTTTTCCAAAGTCAGAGAGATGCTGCTAGTAGCAGGCACCATCTCTTTTTCTTTTTTCTTTCCCCAATATTTGATAATAGCAATATTTGCGTAGGAACGTACTGTTACAGGCTCTCTATCCATATCTGAACAGCTCCTTTCTCTTCTAATCTTTCTACTAGTTCTTGTGCGTGTGGCAAATTGGGTGCCAAGGCTATGATACAGCCTCCAAGCCCACCACCGCTCATCTTGGCACCCAGAGCTCCATGTTTAAGAGCCGTTTCAACCAAAGAATCTGCCTCAGGACTACTAACACCAATTTCTTTTAAATGCAAATGCGCTTGACTAAGGATTTGTCCCAGCCCTTCAGCATCTTTTCGTGAAATCGCTTCTTCTGCCTGCCGAGTCAATTCTCCCAAGGCATGCAAAAACGGTAAGGCATCCTTGCCCTTGCTTTGAACCACTTGGATGGCTTCACGAGTATGGCCATAAACACCCGTATCAGCAATCACCAAATAGGCAGATAAATCCATCTCAAGCTCTGTAAATCCTACATTCTTAATAAATCGAATAGGCTGGTCACTGAGACAGGTCTTAGCATCCAAACCACTAGGATTCATATGGGCAATCATTTCAGCCCGATTGACCAAGACTTCTAGTACATCATGAGGCAGTTCTGCCTGATAGTAGTCAAATACCGCACGAATGGCCGCTATGCTGATAGCTGCTGACGAACCCATTCCCCGCTTCTCAGGGATAGCTGAGTCAATCTCACAGCGAATGCAGGCTTCTGTGATATCCAAATACTCCAGTGAGGCATACACCGCCATGGACAAGGTATCCTCCTCATAAAGACGCCAAGGACTCGCTGCAGGAACTACCTTACAAGTCACCTCCACCTCCAAAAGAGGCAGGGAAATAGCCGGATAACCGTAAACGACTGCATGCTCCCCTATTAAAATAATCTTACTATGTGCCTGACCGACACCAATTTTTTTTGTCATTTTTTCCTTTTACTAGACGAAAAAGCCGTCTCATTTTTTCATACAAGTATTTATTCTCTCCAATCTATTTTATTATATTTTCACAAAAAAAGCGATTGTTTCCTTCACAATCGCCTCTTTCATTATTGAACCCATTCACCATTATAATTGACGTAGTAGCCATCTACGGTCGTATTCACTGCTAAAGCACCTGAGCTATAAGCATAGTACCATTTACTACCGACCTGGAACCAGCCAGTTGCCATAGCTCCTGATGAACGGAGATAGTACCACTTGTTACCGAGGTATTGCCAGCCAATTTTCATATCACCATTTGACTGGTCTAAATAATACCAAGTTGAGCCTTCCTGATACCAACCCGTCGCCATGGCTCCTGATGAACGAAGGTAGTACCACTTATTGCCAAGTTGTTTCCAACCAGTTTGCATTGCAGCACTTGTTGTATCGAGATAGTACCAAGTTGAGTTATCATGGATCCAGCCACGCACTAGCTCCCCAACCGTTAAACTGTCGATACGAGCATCGAAGCCACTATCCTTCTGTAAATAATACCAATGCCCCTCGTCATAAATCCAACCAGTTTTTAAAGTGTGATAGCTACGCTGATCTTCAAAATAATAAACACGTTTTTCGTCTGGGGTATCATATTGTTCCCCATGATGTTTGTTGGTGTTTGTAGCAGTTTTTGCTTCTAAAACTTGCTTGCTAACAAATTCTTGTAGTACCCCATCTTGATTAAAGTAATACCATCTTGGCATTGGCATAGATTCTAATCTCAAACCATTTGGGTAAGGACCAATTGTACTACCTTTAGATGGAAACGGGATATATTGCCAGCCGACAACCATTTCTCCTGATACATGATCAAAATAATAGGTCTTGCCATCAATCACTCGCCAGGCCTTTTCTTTGATCTCACCCTTCTTGTAGTAGGTTCTACCATTTTCTTGGACAAATTGCCAACCTTCTGAATCAGCATCATCCGCCAATACTGCACTTGTCGCTAGCAAACCGAAGAAAAAGACTGCTAATGCAATTTGCATCAATTTTTTTATTATTTTCATTAGACCTATCCTCCATAACTGATTGTAGCAAATGCAGAATCGTATGTCAATATATAAAAAACTCATATAAAAAGCAGTTACATAACTGCAACTGCTTTTCTATTCTTGCATGGTGTAACCGACACCACGAACGGTTTTAATGTAACTTTTTTGACCTTTTACATCAAGCTTGCTACGTAGATAACGGATATAGACATCCACGATATTGGTTTCGGTCGCACTTTCATACTTCCAGACACTTTCCAACAACTGCTCACGAGTCAGAACTTTCTTGCTTCCCATAAGAGTGGCCAAAAGGTCATACTCACGACGCGTCAGAGCAATCATCTCCTCGCCACGATAAACGGTATGATGTTCTACATCCATACGCAGATTACGGTAAGACGTTGGAACCTTCATCTGACTGCAGTGTTGATCGATAAAGTCCCGACCTCGGAAAATCGCTGAAATACGAGCTACCAGATTGTCAATAATAACCGGCTTATAGATGTAAGAAACAGCAAAGCGTTGGATTGTCTCAATCTGATCTTGCAATTCTTCGCGATGGTCTAAGACCATGATGACTGAGGCTGGCTTAGTCCGACTCAGCTTGTCTGCAAAATCCTGGGCTGTCATATCCCCCAGACGAGCATTCAATAAAATCAAGTCATAGTCTGTCTGAAGAGCCATGGAGAGGGCCTTTTGCCCCTCCTCAACCTGATCAACTCGGTATTGCTCTTTTTGGAGTTCCAAACTTAAAAAATGAGCTAGATTTCGTTCTTTCTCAAGTAATAAAATCCGTTTCCCCATGGCAGACCTACTTATTTTTCGTCATACCAAGAGTAGTGGAATGTTCCTTCTTTGTCTTTACGTTGGTAAGTGTGGGCACCAAAGTAGTCACGTTGTGCTTGGATCAAGTTAGCTGGAAGGTCAGCTGAACGGTAGCTATCAAAGTAAGTAATAGCTGCTGAGAAGGTTGGTACTGGTACACCAGCTTGAACAGCAAGAGCTACGATATCACGCACTGCTTGTTGGTACTTAGCAGTGACATCCAAGAAGTATTCATCTAAAAGAAGGTTAGCAAGGTCTGCATCACGGTTGTAAGCATCTGTAATCTTTTGCAAGAAACGAGAACGGATGATACAGCCATCACGCCAGATAGATGCAATATCTGCAAATGGCAAGTTCCAGTTGTTTTCTTTAGAAGCTACACGCAATTGCGCAAAACCTTGTGCGTATGAAATGATTTTTGAGAAGTAAAGGGCTTGACGGATCTTTTCAATCAACTCAGCCTTGTCTCCTTCAAATTTGAAGGCAGCTGGTTTTGGAAGAACCTTGCTTGCATGCACACGTTCTTCTTTGTAAGTTGAAATGTAGCGAGCAAATACTGACTCAGTGATGAGTGACAATGGCACACCAAGGTCAAGTGATGATTGGCTAGTCCATTTACCAGTTCCCTTGTTGCCTGCAGCGTCAAGGATGTAGTCTACGATTGGTCCGTCTTGGCCTTCATCGTCTTTACGACTCAAGATATCAGCTGTGATTTCGATCAAGTAGCTGTCCAATTCACCCTTGTTCCACTCAGTAAAGATTTCAGCCATATCTTCTGCAGAAAGACCAAGTAAGTGTTGCATAAGATCGTAGCTTTCTGCGATCAATTGCATATCACCGTACTCGATACCATTGTGGACCATTTTCACATAGTGACCAGCTCCATCAGGACCGATGTATGTCACACATGGTTTTCCATCTTCTGGTGCTTTAGCTGAGATTTCTTCAAGAACATCAGCCACCAAGTCGTAAGCTTCTTTTTGTCCACCAGGCATGATAGAAGGACCTTCAAGGGCACCTTTTTCACCACCAGAAACCCCAGTACCGATAAAGTTGATACCTGAGTTTGCCAATTCTTCATTACGACGGATTGTATCTTTGTAGAAAGTGTTTCCTCCGTCGATCAAGATATCACCCTTGTCAAGGTGTGGAAGAAGGGCTTGAATTGTAGCATCTGTACCAGGTCCAGCTTGAACCATGAGCATGATACGACGAGGTTTTTCGATTGAGTTTACAAAACTTTCAACGTCATAGCTTGGTACAAAGTTCTTTTCAGGATGGCAAGCAATTACATCTTCAGTTTTTTCTTTACTACGGTTGTAAATAGCAACTGTGTAACCACGAGATTCAATATTAAGGGCAAGGTTACGACCCATTACGGCCATACCAACAACACCAAAGTTAGCTTTTGTCATTTGACACTCCTCTTGTTTAATTTGTTTTATTTTATCATTTTTACTTTTGAAAAGAAAGAATTTTGTAACGACTGCTTAGTAGTCCAAGTCATCCGCATGTCCAGAACCATTTCCAACAAAGTATCCTGTCTTACAGTTAAGGGTAAAGAGATAGGTTCCGTCTGGCTTGTAGAGGTTGTAATAACCATTGCCATTAACGATATTAACACGTTCAAGGATATATTGGTTACCAGTGATATAACCACGTGAACGTGAAGTCGCTAGAATTTGTTCTAAGACACCATCGGCGAAATCCCAGGCAGAATTATTGCTATCATCAATAGCAGACTGGTTATAAGAAACACGACTCGCACTTCTTTGAACAGCAACTCCTGCACTTGATACACCCATATTGACTTCACTGCGGGTACTTCTAGTTTCAGTTGATGCAGTATTTGAACTACTTGGGCTTGTTTCACTAGCAGTATTTTCACTTGCTTGACGAGAACTTGAGCTGCTAGTTTCACTTGAACTTGAGCTTGAAGCACTTGTTTGCTGGCTCTTACCAAGGCTGATAGCCTTATCTAGAACTTTATCAAGCTCCGTATTTCCAGTTTTAATATCTGTAAATTTAGCATCCGATTTAGCTTTAGCGTTAGTATCCAAGACACCATCCACAATAGCTGGCTTCTCAAATTGAGCATTGACATCTTGAATGGCCTTGATTTGAGTTGCTAGGCTATCATACTTAGATTTTGCAAGCGTATATTCACGACTACCTTCTAGCTTATCAAGCAAGGTTTTCAGTTGACTCAGCTTATCAAACTGACTATTCTTCAAAGCCGTTTTGTTGCTATCTGTATAGAAGGCATCATATAAATTATTGAATTCTTCCGCATCTGACTGCGTATTTGTAGTTGATTGAGAAGTTTGGATTTCCTTGGTCGAACGAGCCACTTGACGATAAACATAATAACCAGTTCCAAGGATAAGAACCACTAAGGCTGCTAGAATACCGTAAAGCACCCATTTCTTCTTACTTTTTCCATCTTCACTATCTGTGACTCGAGAACGCGTGAGAGCCTCTTCCGTTCCAACTAATGGTACCTCTTCCTTCTCAAATTCTTCGACAAGAGGAGCTTCTGAAACTCGTGTTAATTCTAAATCATCAAACTGACGCAATTCATCTTCTGGAGCTGGAGAAGTTACTCCTGTTTCCTCACGAAGCTCTTGAAGCAAATTATCCAGAGTCTGAGTCTCCTCTACCTCTTCTTTTTCAACTAAATCATCCTTGCTAAACTGACGTGTTTCAAACTTATCTGCCTCAATTTCATCTTTATGTTGTTTCACATACTTGTCCAAGATAGAATCTCCAGGCAACACACCTGCTTCCACCTCTTCATTTTTTCGCATGGCTTCTCCAACCGTTAGCTCTTTGGCATCATCAAAATCAAATTGCGCTTCTTTATGTTCTGTTTTATGACGATTCCGTCTTTTCTTACTCATGAGTTTTCCTTCCTACTTTACTTCCTGACGTTTAACACGTTGACCAAAATATTGATACAAATCAACTTTTAAAGTTCCGTTGTACAACTTCCGTTTCTTATCCGCCTGACTACCGTACTTGGTCTCAAAGGCTTCATCACTGGTTAAGATAAACTTGCTCCACGTTTTCAGCGGTGCAAATACTTGACCCATCTCAGCATAAAGCTTGGTAACCCCTGCATCATCTGACAAGCGTTCCCCATAAGGCGGGTTAGAGATAATCACTCCATTGATTTTATCAGAACGCAAATCCTGCACGCGCATCTGCTTAAAGGTAATATCTCCTGCAACCCCTGCTGCCTGAGCATTGACCTTAGCAATTTCCACCATGCGAGCATCGATATCACAGCCCATGATATCTAGCTCAAGCTCACGATCCACTTTCTTAGCTGCTTCAGTACGAACTTCTTGGATCAAGCGATCGCTAATCCAGTTCCATTCCTCAAAAGCAAAGGAGCGACGAAGACCAGGAGCCATCTTTCTAGCAATCATAACTGCCTCGATACAGAAAGTTCCTGAACCACAGGTCGGATCAATCAAGGGTTTGTCTGGATACCAGTTAGAGAGTTGCAAAATAGCTGCTGCCATGTTTTCCTTGATAGGAGCCCCACCTTTTTCGGTACGATAGCCACGTTTAAAGAGGCTAGTCCCTGTCGTATCAATCATGACAGTTACTACATCTTTGAGAATAGAAACCTCAATCTTAAACTCTGGGCCATTCTCCATCAGAGGAATACCTTCTGGGCGGGCGTAGTGTTTCTGCAATTTCTTAACAACGGCCTTCTTTGAAATAGCCTGAACACTGGGTTCATTGTGTAGTTTAGATTTCACACATTTGGCTTTTGAAATCGGAAATCGAGCTCCAAGTGGTAAATAATTTTCCCAATCTAGAGCGAAAACTCCCTGAAAGAGCTCTTCAAAAGTCTTAGCTGGGAAAGTTCCTACGATAATCTTGATACGGTCTGCCGCTCGAAGCCAGAGGTTGGTTTCGATGATGGCTTTCGCATCTCCTTGAAAACGAACACGTCCGTTTTCAACTTGACAATCGTAGCCCAACTCTCGCACTTCACGACCAACGACAGCCTCAAGACCAGCTGCAGCAGTAGCGATTAAATTAAATTCTTTTTTCATTTTCAGTCTTATAAGACCTTTCTGTATGTCCACTTTAAAAAATGAGGTTGAGAAAGTTTTCTCAGCCCCAACCTATATGCAATTTTCTATAAGCCATGTTTTGTTCCAGAAGTGACTAGGACCACTTCCTTCGATAATCATCTGTCTACCACTAGCAGCTCTAGCTGCTAGTGGTCAGAGTACTACGTTCGTTTCCGCGCACTCCATGCCCCGACCAAAATTTGGGTTGCTAGCTTGAGGGGTTTACCGCGTTCCACTCTCTCTGTTTCCAGAAAGACTCCGTCACTGTGGCACTTTCAAGCCTACTCTGGCCTATCCAAGGACTTAGCCATTTCGACTGCCGTAACGATCTCTCGTCCCTAGGCTTATGGATTCGCCTAGCACAAACACTACAGGCATCACAGCCTGTGCTAGCATGGACTTTCCTCATGAAAAGAAATTCTCCTCACGCGATTATCCAAAAATTGCACTTCTCAAATAAGCTCTTATAAATCAGAGTTATCCAAAATTTGTTTACCAAATACTTCTTTCTCAAGACGATTTAGACGTTTTAAAATATCAAAATTCGTCATAGAAGTTGTTGCTGTCATTTCAAGTGGTTCTGCTTGAACCGGTGCAGATTCAGGTTTGCGAGACAATTCTTCCTTCAACTCTGCAATTTCTTGACGGAGAGACTTGACTAAGGCAGCATAAGTTTCGTAGTCCTTGATGACATCGTCCAAAAATTCATCAACTTCAACCTTACTATATCCACGGACTTCACGTCCAAACTCTTGCTCGAAAATATCTTTTGCTGAAAAAATAATACTTGCCATCTCTCTCTCCATTCTCGGTTTCTAATAGTATTATTATATAAAAAAAGGCAAACAAAAATCAAGGTCAAAGCCTTACTTTTCAGAAAAATTTTCTGCCAGCTCATTTAGGCCTTCAAAGGTTAGCCTTTTTATACGATAACCTTCCTGATTTTTCATCAAATTGTCTATAAATTTTAATTTGGTCTCATTTTCTAGGTCATAGAAAAAATAAGCTAAGTCAGTATTTTCCAGCAAAAATCGTTGGTAGTCTCGTAGTTGCCCCATATGTTCATATTTAGGATAGGCATATTTGACAAAATCGACCTGCTTAAATTGGCTAAGTTTAAGCTGATTCGCTTCATTCCAATTTTCCCCGTGTGTTTCAAAATCAAAAATGGTCGCTAGGCTGAAATCATATTCTTCTTTCATTTCATTTGCGACATCCAGCACCCAAGATTCAAATCCCAAGTTTCCTGTAAAGACCAGCCATTTAATCCCTTCTTCAGCTAAACATTCTAAATCACGACGAATAGCTTTCTTTATAATTTTTAACCTGATATCTTTTTCATTAAACAAACCCAAGTCAAAATTAGAATATCCCATAATTAAAGCTGTAGTCATTTTTACACCTTTCTTTCTATTTTTATGGTATAATAGAGTGATGTTATTGTACCAATAAGGAGAAATATGGTCAACTATCCTCATAAAATTTCATCAAAAAAAAGCCAAACATCCATTTCTCAACCAAAAAATTTCGCAAATCGAGGAATGACTTTTGAAAAGATGATCAACGCTACAAACGACTACTATCTGACGCATGGTATGGCAGTTATCCATAAAAAGCCAACGCCTGTTCAGATTGTTCGAGTAGACTATCCTCAACGTAGTCGAGCCAAAATTGTAGAAGCCTACTTTAGACAAGCTTCCACAACAGATTACTCTGGCGTATATAGAGGACATTACATTGACTTTGAAGCCAAGGAAACGCGGCAAAAAAATGCTATCCCAATGAAGAACTTCCATCTTCACCAGATTCAACATATGGAACAAGTTCTAGAACAGCAGGGCATTTGCTTCGTACTACTTCATTTTTCTTCTCGACAAGAAACTTATTTGTTGCCGGCACTTGATTTGATTCGCTTTTATCATCAAGATAAGGGCCAAAAATCAATGCCACTTGGATATATTCAAGAATGCGGATATTTAATAAAGCAAGGAGCTTTCCCTCAAATTCCCTATCTCGATATTATCAAAGAACATTTACTAGGTGGTAAAACAAGATGAATAAACAAACCATTCTGCGATTCTTAAAGTATATTGGAATTACATTTCTTACCTTATTTATCGCATTATTTCTATTGGGTGGAGGTATCTTCCTCTACTTTGTTAGCAAGGCTCCAGCCTTATCTGAAAGTAAATTAGTTGCGACAACCTCTAGCAAGATTTATGACAACAAAAACGAACTGATTGCTGACCTTGGATCTGAACGTCGCGTAAATGCCCAAGCAAATGAAATTCCTACTGACTTAGTCAAGGCAATTGTGTCTATCGAAGACCACCGTTTCTTTGACCATAGAGGTGTTGATACCATTCGTATCATGGGGGCGGCATTGCGAAACCTCCAAGGAAAAGGAGGACTCCAAGGGGCATCAACCTTGACCCAGCAATTGATTAAATTAACTTATTTCTCAACTTCAACTGCCGATCAAACCTTGTCACGTAAAGCCCAAGAAGCTTGGCTAGCCGTTCAATTAGAGCAAAAAGCAACCAAGCAAGAAATCCTGACCTACTACATCAACAAAGTCTACATGTCTAACGGTAACTATGGAATGCAAACCGCAGCCGAAAATTACTATGGAAAAGACTTGAAGGATTTAAGCTTGCCACAGTTAGCACTCCTAGCCGGAATGCCTCAAGCACCAAACCAATATGATCCATATTCCCATCCAGAAGCTGCTCTAGAGCGTCGTAACTTGGTACTTTCAGAAATGAAGGGACAGAAGTATATCAGTGCAGAAGATTACGAAAAAGCTATTAATACGCCTATCACTGACGGTCTTCAAAGCTTGAAGTCAGCCAATAGTTACCCAGCCTATATGGACAACTACCTCAAAGAAGTAATCGACCAAGTCGAACAAGAAACGGGCTACAACCTTCTTACCACAGGTATGGAAGTCTATACTAATGTCGACAAAAATGTTCAACAGAGACTTTGGGATGTATACAATACAGATGAGTACGTTGCTTATCCAGATGATGAACTTCAAGTAGCTTCCACTATCGTGGATGTAACGAATGGTAAAGTCATTGCTCAGTTAGGGGCCCGTCACCAATCAAGTAATGTATCTTTTGGAATCAACCAAGCCGTTGAAACCAACCGTGACTGGGGTTCTACTATGAAACCAATCACTGACTATGCTCCCGCTTTAGAATATGGAGTCTATGACTCTACTGCTTCTATTGTACATGATGTTCCTTATAACTATCCTGGTACTGATACTCCTGTCTACAACTGGGATCATGGTTACTTTGGGAATATTACAATTCAGTATGCACTCCAACAATCACGAAATGTCACAGCCGTTGAGACTTTGAATAAGGTCGGTCTAGATAGATCTAAAACCTTCCTTAATGGTCTGGGTATCGACTATCCAAGCATGCATTATGCAAACGCCATTTCAAGTAACACAACTGAATCCAACAAACAGTACGGTGCAAGTAGTGAAAAAATGGCTGCTGCTTATGCCGCCTTTGCTAATGGTGGTATTTACCACAAACCAATGTATATCAATAAAATCGTCTTCAGTGATGGTAGTGAAAAAGAATTTTCTGATGCTGGTACACGAGCTATGAAAGAAACTACTGCCTATATGATGACCGAAATGATGAAAACTGTTTTAGCTTACGGAACCGGACGTGGTGCTTACCTACCATGGCTTCCACAAGCAGGTAAGACAGGTACTTCTAACTATACTGATGACGAAATTGAAAAGTATATCAAGAACACTGGCTACGTAGCTCCAGATGAAATGTTTGTAGGTTATACTCGTAAGTATTCTATGGCTGTATGGACTGGTTACTCAAATCGTTTAACTCCAATCGTTGGAGATGGTTTCCTAGTTGCTGCTAAGGTTTATCGCTCAATGATATCGTATCTATCAGAAGATGATCAACCTGGGGATTGGACGATGCCAGACGGCCTGTTCCGAAATGGAGAATTCGTCTTCCAGAACAACGCGAAGAACACATGGAATAATTCAGCAACACAACAAACACAAACGGTAGAAACTCCAAGCACAACAGCTGAAAGTTCAACTACACAGGCAAGTACGACGGTTGGTCAACAACCCAATAATGCTCCAGCAACTGATCCTAATCAAGGACAAGCTGGCCAGGCTGTTCAACCGACACAACCAGTACAACCAACGCCACAAAATCCACAAGTTCAACAACCACAACAGTGAGATGAAAGAAAATCCTGAGAATAAAAACTCAGGATTTTTTCTACAAAAAAATTAGTTTCATAATCTTTGAAAGTGAAGAGAGGTTTCAACTCATTTTCGATAAACCAAAAGAAGTTAGCGAATAACTAACTTCTTTTTATCTTATTTCACATGTTTTGCAAGTTCTTCTTGCGCTTTTTTATTGGATTCTTCTTTTTCTTTCATCCATTTATCTTGAGCTTTTTGGTATTCATCCACAGTGACTGCCTTGTCTTGAAGTTCCAAGTATTTGTATAGGAGCGGATCGCTTGTCCCCTTGTTACCAGAGAAGGCAAACGGCATCGTAAATGGTACCATCTTAGACAAGATTGGGCGACCAGTGAGTGATGTTGTTGGAATAATCAAGGCACTATCTGTCAACCAAGCTTGGGCTGTAGCATACTTATCATAACGTTTTGCTACATCTATTGTCTCATTTCCAGCTTCAGTTACCAATTTCTCATAGTCGTTCAGACCAACCTTCTTAGCTGCAGCATTATCCGTACCAGAATCAAAGCCAAAGTAGGTTTTAGTGTTTTCACCAACTGATGGTTTGATAATATCGAGGTAAGTAGATGGATCCGCAAAGTCTGGAGACCAACCAACATTATCTGAAATATCCCAATCTTCCCCAGCTGCTGTTTCAGCAAAGTAGGTAATATTCAAGACTTCATCTTTTTGTAGTTGTTGAATATCAATTACGACATTATCTGTACCCAAGGTTTCTTCAACCGATTGTTTGAAAGATTGAACACGTTGAACTTTTGTAGTTGCTGTCTGATCAACAGGCATGTCTAGGTGAATTGGGAAAGTCACGCCTTCTGCCTGTAAAGCTGACTTAGCCTTCGCAAATTCGGCCTTGGCTTTTTCAGGATTGTAGAGACCATCTTGGGCATCGGCCAGATTAACATCCTTCCATTCATCCCCATAGGTTACTAATTTTTCTTTGACCATATCGCCAAAGTTTTTCCCATCTGCTTGAACAAATGTTGGTGGCACAAAGAGATTACGCAAAATTTTGCTTGCACCACTGGCACCGTTCACTTGTGAAGCATAGGCCGTACGATCAAAACCAAAGGCAATAGCCTGACGGAAATCCTTGTTTAAGAGAGCCTTTTTAGTAGATGTCTTTTGTTCGTCGCTAGTCTTAGAAGTATATTTATAGGACTGACGATCAATATTTGTACCAACTAGATAAGTCGTAGAGTCTTGTTGGGTATAGACAATATTGTCCTTCATCGTTTTTTCAAGTTCTGCAAAACTTGCATTTGTAGGATAAAGTCTGGCTGCTGTAAGACTACCATCTTTAAAGTTTTCCGCAGGTTTGCTGGTATCTTGACCATCCCAGAATGACAATTTTATCTTATCAACATGAACATTATCTTTATCCCAGTAGTTAGGGTTTTTTGCAAATTCAACGGAAGATTTAGCCACAAGAGATTTTAACAAATAAGGACCATTATACAAGATACTGCTTGGATCTGTCGCTTTAGCAAAATCATCCCCTTTTGAATTCAAAAACTCTTCATTAACTGGTGCCAAGACACCCATTGTTGTTTTAGAATTCCAAAAACTTTCAGGTTTGTTCAAAGTGTATTGGACTGTTTGATCGTCAAGGGCTTTAATTCCAACTTGAGAAAAATCTTTATTTTCTCCCTTAGCATAAGCATCCAGCCCCTTGATTGAATCCTGTACCAAGTAAAGAGCTTGTGATTTCTTATCTGTTGCATATTTAAGACCTGTTACAAAGTCTTGAGCCTTGACAGGAGCATATTCTTCACCTTCAGATGTGTACCACTTGGCATCCTGACGAATCTTATAAGTGTAGGTCAAACCATCTTTAGAAACTGACCAGTCCTCTGCCATAGAGGGAACAAGATTCCCATAACGGTCATTTTCAAGCAATCCATCAATGACGTTACTAGTAATGTTTGAAGTAGCTGCCTTGCTGGTTGTCAAATAGTTGAGATTATCTGGGTCTGTCTCGTAAGTAAATGCAAAGGTCTGCTCACCTTTAGTAGCAGAACCACCAGAACAAGCTGCTAAGACACCTGCAGCTAATAAAGTGACTCCCGCAAGAGCCAATACTTTCCTTGTTTTCATAGTATTCTCCTTTGTTTTTCTATCCATTATAGACCCTTTTTAAAGTCCTGTCAATAGAATTTTCTGAATTTTAGAAAATTATTTTTTAAACATTATGTTTGCAAAAATATGAATAATATCAAAAAAACCTCAACTACATTAGGTAGTCAAGGAATTATTGATCATATTTGTAAATAGCGTCTGAGAAACAGTTTTAATTCTTTAATCTAACTCATTTCTTACACACTGCAAAGCTGCTCCAATTACTTGGTGCATATCGTAATAACGATAGTGTTTTTACTCCCTGTTTTTTATATATTTCATTGGATAGAACAAACAATCTAAATAAGTAATTTTTTTTATAATATATAAGGCACAAACGGAACCATACCATCCAGCTACCAACCCTATAAAAATATGAATAAAAACATTACCAATACCAACTTTTAATAAAATGATCCTAGTTACTGATTCAATAGGAGAATGAAGCAAATAAATTACTAAACTATCCTTCCCCAAATTACGAAAATAAATAGCAAATTTTTTATTATTTAACATTGGATATATCGAAAATGCTAAAATTACTGAAACTGGAAAAACTATTCCCCATAAACCAGGCTGATAGTAAGAAATATAGTATACAGGATTCGAAAACTTCCAAATTATCATAAAAATTAAAATAATAAATATAATAGAAGACGTTAACTTTTTCCAATTATTTTCTAAAATATTAAGTAATCCTGAATATCTTAAATATAAGCCCAATATAAACAAGAAAGACCATAATAATAAATTCTGAATAATATATACATCAACTATAGAAAACAATGACAATATATACATAAATAAAGAAAAAATAAATAATTTTTTGTAAGACTTTATCCAAATAGAAAGAAAACCTATTACTATATAGAGCCACCATAAAACATATAAATACCAGGACACTCCTATTGGAATACGATAAATATTAAACAAGTCTAAAAGATTTGCAGCATGTCTTACTGTTGAACCACCTATTTGTTGCAAGCTAAACTGCAGAATTGAATAAAATATATAAGGAACCCCTAATACAATTGTTTTTTGTTTAACATAGCTTAAGTAATATCTTATGTCATCTAAAGGCTTAAAAAAGAATCCAGATAAGGCAAAAAAAACAGGTATATGAAATAAATATAGTACTTGGGTGAACAAAAGTAACCAATCACTACTTGTTGCAAAATTTTTAGATTCAAACAATCCTAATCCAACGTGGCCCAAAACCACCATAAAAACAGTTATTCCCTTACCAAAATCTATCCATTCAACACGTTCCTTCATAGTTTTATTCATATCAATTTATTCATTTCTCCTAATATTCTGTTAAAAAAGATAGCATAACCATTTCTTATCTCTTCTTACACTCTAATCTGTAATTTCATTTCTTACACACTGTAAAGCTGCTCCAATTACTTGGTGCATATCGTAATAACGATAGTGTCCTAAACGACCTCCAAAGATAACATTCCCTTGCTCATCAGCCAGTTTTTTATATGATTTATATAAATGATTATTACGATCATTATTAACTGGATAATACGGCTCATCACCTTTTTCCCATGTTTTCGAATGCTCTTTAGTAATGATAGTCTTTGGTTGAGTCCCAAACTCAAAATGTTTGTGTTCAATAATGCGAGTATATGGAGTTTCAGCATCGGTATAGTTGACAACTGCATTTCCTTGGTAATTCTCCATATCCAAGGTCTCATTTTCAAAACGAAGACTTCGGTACTCTAGTTCACCTAATTTATAATCAAAAAATTCATCAATCATACCAGTAAAGACAATCTTAGGGAAGTCCTTCATATATTGTTTTTTGTTGGCAAAAAAATCAACATTTATTTCTACATCAATGTTTTCATGATCCAACATTTTTTCAACTATTTGAGTATAGCCACCAATTGGAATCCCTTGATAGGTATCATTAAAATAGTTGTTATCATAGGTCAGGCGTACTGGTAAACGGCGAATGATAAAGGCTGGAAGTTCCGTAGTTGGTTTGCCCCACTGTTTCTCTGTATAATCTTTGATTAATTTTTCGTAGATATCTGTACCTACAAGAGAGATTGCCTGTTCTTCCAAATTTTCTGGAGTTTTGCCATTTAAAACAGCACGTTGCTCATCAATCTTAGCTTGTGCTTCTGCTGGCGTTACAACTCCCCAAAGTCTATTGAAGGTATTCATATTAAAAGGGAGGTTATAAATCTCACCCTTATAATTTGCAACTGGAGAATTTGTGTAACGGTTAAACTCTGCAAACTGATTTACATAATCCCAAATTTCCTTATCAGAAGTATGGAAAATATGGGCACCATACTGGTGAACTTGAATTCCTTCCTCTTCACGAGTATAGATATTACCCGCGATATGATTTCGTTTTTCAATAACTTTTACTTTTTTTCCTTTTAAGGCTGCTTCATGGGCAAATACTGCACCAAAAAGACCAGCACCAACAACAAGATAATCGTACATAGATATCCTCCTTTAAAATTACATTTTCAAAAATAATTAGTTAAAATTTTTTTAATTTCTTATAAAAATTTTCAAGAAAGTTAATAATGAAATCATCTTTTAATAATACTAGAATCACAGCATAACTTCCGAAGAAAATAATTCCTTCCACACACAATAACCAAAAATAACTTAGTTGTAAGCTCTTTACTAAAATCATTCCTAAAACACTTATACCAACGGTAAATAGATAGCGTATCCCAACTATTTGATGTGCTATTTTAAAGAGTAAATCTCTCGTATAGTAAATTTGAACAAACAAGACAGCAAACTCAGCAATCATAGTGGCAAACGCTGCTCCACTTGAACCATAGGACGAAATTAAGATAAAATTTAATAGTAGATCAATAACTGCACCAACAATAACTGAAATTAAAAGATATTTTTCTTTCTCCAAAGGTGTTAATACTTGAATCCCTAATATTCCAGTAATTCCTATCGGAATTACTGCAATTGTTAAAAACTGCATACTAAGTACTGCACCCAGATACTGCTCTCCTGCGAGAAGAAAAAGACTTTCCTTAGCATTTAAAGTAAAAAATACAGCTAATGGAAAACTAATAAACAACGTAAAGTTTAGGGCTTGAGCCGTGATACGTTCAAACTGTTCCTTCATATTTCTCTTCGCATAATAGGACATCCGTGGTAATAAAACATTTCCTAATGAATTCACAATACTTAATAAAATTAGTTTTAGCTTTGTTGCTGCTGTATACAGCCCAACTTCATAAGAATCTTTTATACTCCCTAGCATTATTAAGTCCAAGTTTGTATAAATTGAAATAACCAATGACTGAGCAAATAAAATTAAAATAGGCTTAAAATGCGGTACGAATTCATATTTATCCTGTTTTTTTAGGGTTATGTACTTAAATAAACGCTTGAAGTTTAAAATATTCGAACCAGCACTTGAAAACACTAAAATTAATCCATATATAATATAATCGCTCGGTTGGTGAACAAATATAAACATTAATGCTATTGAAAAAATACGAAATATAATAGATCTAACTGTTATATAGTCATATTGCTCAATAGCCTGAAAAAACCAGTTAACACCTAGTACATTTAAAATGATACCGATGGCATTTATATAAAATAGTTCTCTATAGACAAGCATTGAAGGAACCGTAAAAAGCATAATAAAATAAATAATTAATACAAACCCAACCAAAACAATATTAATTATCAGTAGCTCTTGTACAACTTTTGACAGCTTACGTTTATCATCACGAACAGTTGCAGCAGCACGAATTCCATACGTTGGAATACCCAAGGATGCTATTAATGAAAAATAGCTTACTATAGAAGTCACATAAGCTAATATGCCATTAGCCTCGACTTGCAGTACACGAGAAACATAAGGAAAAGTAATCAAAGGAAATAAAAAGTTAGATGCTGTCAAGATAAGATTCATGACAAAATTGTATTTAATCGATCTAATTTGATTGTTTTTCATTTATTTTCTCCACTTAATTTTTTTATCTCTCCTTTTTAAATAAACTAGAGCATCTATTTATTCTCAATGCCTTTATAACTTCTATTGATTAAATAAATAATTACAGCTGCTAATATATAAAATCTTATAAAGTCAATTGATAATATTGTTTCAAAAAACCTATTTGAAAAAATCAACATAACTAAATCATTAATTAAATATGAATATAGAAACAATCTGAAATCAATAATCTTATTTGATTTTTGCAATAGTAAACGATCATAGGTGAAAATATAGTATAGAGAAAAAACAATAGAAATAGGAAGAACCCCCAATATACCAAAATCATAAACAACTGGATAATAAGTTGTCAACACATTCCCTGTTGATAAACCATTTGAGGCATTCTGCCAAGAACCAGAACCTACAATATATTCTATAGCAGATGAATAGTTTCCAAATAGTTTTTGTATTATGGCATGGGCACCATAGAATGTTTGTTCTCCAAAATAGTGAGATAGAGGTAAAGAATTGTAGGTACTACTAATAAAATTATTTAAATTTAATAGTGGCCCTCCAATATATATATATATATATTGGAGGAAATCAATTTGGCCTCCATCCCCATTTCGGCCAGTTAAGAATAAAAATAATATCGACAATGGAACTATTAGTAACATTAAATTTATAATCTTCATTATAAATTTAATGTTCAACTTTCGATCATTTATATAAAAGTAAAGAAAGTACCACAATATCATTGCGCTTGTTATCAATCGAAATAATGGACTACGACTTCCTTGTAATAGCAAAAAGAAGGAATAATTCGCAACAATTAATATTAAAAATCTGTCAACTACTTTAGAAACTAGATACTTTTTAATTAGTAAATATAAAGCAATGTAAGAACTAGCATCTGTGAAAGCTTTAAAGTAATAATAAAATTTCGCAACGGAAATATTTAATTCTCTCCCTCTAATTGAATTAAATTTAAGAATTTGATCATAATAATTTATCAACTCAGGTAAACTTCCACTATATCCATTTCCTGCTATAAATAATCTATTAATAAAATTATAAAAATAAAATATTGTCACAATTTGAATTGCTAGCACAATTGCTTTTAACCAAAAGTTAAATTCTATCACATTTGGATTTAAACATATATTTCTTTCATTCGGCATTAATATTTTTCTAGAAAGTAATGAAATCACTGTAAACACTATCATTGTTGATAGGATAATAAACACAGTTCCTCCATTAAAAGATATCCCATAATATTCCTGTCCTAATATGGAGAAAAATAGTGTCACAACAAAAATTACATAATAAACATTAGAAGGATGTAAATATTCTCTCTGTGTCAAATTGAAATTTATAAAAAATAAAAATAGACTCATAATAAATGAAAAATAAAGCATTATTTTCTCCTTCCATTCACTAAGTAAGTATTTCGTTTATTGCTTTTTTTAGATAAAACCCTTTTTTTAACTTCTCTCTTACTTCTTGAATATTTTCAACAAATTCTTGATACTGTTTTTCACTGAGTGTGTCTAAAATATCTGGTAATTCATACAGGCTTGAAATAACTAACCCAATTTTTTGTGATGTAACAAAAGCTGCTAAGGCTGATTCCTTCCAAACTATAACTGGTAATCCAGAAGAAAGATACAATGATAATTTATGTGGATTATTATATCGTAAATAATTTCCTGTTGGACCATCACACGTTTCTATACTAGTTCCATCCCAAACAAGACCAAATCCGCTTTTTAGCTGATATGGAACTTCATCTGATTCAAAAGCTCCTAAATAGTGAATATTTGATATTTCTTTATTTTCTGTATAATTAACACCCATTAGATTAAATTGTACATCTGGAATTTTTGACAATTCATAAATATAGGGGCTTTTCTCTTGACTTAAATTTCCAGCTATAATAACCGATTTATCGTACGTTACTTTCTCTGACAGTTCTTTTTCATTTAAATAATCAAAAATTTCTAATATTATTAATTTATTAGCATCTATTCCATATTCAACAAGCCATCTTTTCATATTTTCATTATGAACAATAAAATAATCTGTGACTGAAACCATTTGATGGAATTCAGTATTATAATGATTTTCTTGAAAAAGATTTCTAATGATTTCTATATCATGTACTAATAAAATTAATTTGATATTTTTATTTCTAAATTTCTTTAAAAAATAATTTCTTCCAATATCAGTATATAAAAATGGATGCTGAATTAATAATGTATCATTAAGTTCTAGTTGATGATATATTTTTCTCCATTGCAAAAACAAATCGATTTGTCGATTAAGTTTTGCAATTACTGAAGTATTGCTTTCTTCTTTACGCTTCAGACCAATTTTTTTAAAACCTATCTCATTTAAAATTTTAATACAATCATTTTTAGCCTTACTGCCTGCATGCTTATGTTGCCCATACTCTTCAACTAATTGATAATTCAATGTTCTACCTCTAAAAAATATTTCAAGTTTTTAGCTTGATTTTTAATATTATATCCTTTTTCATTAAATTTACTGTGAACTATTCTAGAATCAATTCTTGATTGATTTACCATATTTATCATTTTTAAAGCCCAATTCTCTACTGTGTCATTTAAACTCAAGTATTCTACATTCTCTGTAGCATTCACTTCTTTTGTAATTGCATCACTGACTAAAACGGGTAATCCATTAGATTGTGCTTCTAACGCAGAAAGAGGTAATCCTTCATACAATGAAGGTAAAACAAATAAGTCCATTGCACTTAACCAAGGTTTGATATTAGTTTGGCTTCCTGGTAATAAAACTACATCTTCTAAACCTAATTCATAAATTTTTTCTTCAATTTGAGCTTTTAATCCACAGTCACTTCCCACAATAATCAATCTTAGTTTATGATTTTTTTTATATGCAGCAGCAAATACATCCAGTAAAAATAGTTGATTTTTTTGTGGAGACAACCGACCCACATTCCCAATAATTTTACATTCTGTCCAGCCTAATTTTTCACGTAATTGATTTCTATCCATTTCAGAAAATAAAAATTTTTCAACTTCAATTGCATTTGGTACAATTTTAGCATTTTTTCGTATACTTTCTTTAAACAAATAATCAGCTGCTAAATTAGAGCATGCAAAATAATGTGTTGCTAATTTTGGCAATTTTTTAATATTCATTAAATGTAAAAAATATTTCCATTTACTTCCATAATATTGTGAACTATGACTATGAATGATTCGAATCTTTATACCATATTTTTTTGCATATTTTAAAAAATCTATATTGGTAACACTCATTTCATGGCACCAAATTGCATCATAATTTTTAGAAAATGATGAGAATAAATTCTTCATTGATTTTTTATAGCCAAAAAAATCTTCGCTTTTCTTTGGTATATAAAATATTTTTGATCCCGATTCTAAAATTTCATCTTCAAAAATAATTTTACTTTTTGAACGCTTAATAAAATCAAATTGTATATCATGCTTATTAATATTATTAAAATAGTTAAGTATAAAAATTTCAGTTCCGGCTTTTGTTGGACTCATTCCCAACACTAAAATTTTAAGAGCCATTTCCCTTCTCCTTTGTTAAATATTCTTTCAAAAAATAATATAATTTTGATGATATTAGAAAGAGTGAACACTGTATTTTTCTAGATGTTGGAATTTTTTTATTTAAAATAATGTCTTTTAAATATGGTTTGATTGAAGCTTTTATTTTTCTTATATCCTCTTTAGAAGTCTTTATTGCCTGGTTACTTAAAATAAAAGAACCAATAACTCTCTTAGCAATCAACGCCTTTTTAATTTCAATATCTTCAGGAATTCTATCAAGAATTATATCTTCATTGTGATCAATAGCCTCAAAAAAATCATATTGATTTTTTTTAAAACTAGAATGTACTGTACTTCCTTTACGAATAAGATAGTTATACAGTTGAATATCAGTATGGGCAATTTTTGTTGCATTCAGTGCAATCTCTGAAAACACATATAAATCTTCATATATTTTACCATTTGGATATGTCACATTAAGAATATTCTTTTTAAATAATTTCCCTCCATTTGACACAGTAATTTCATCATTATAAAGTGCTTTTTCTAAAAAAGTCCGATTATCCAATATTCTTATGTTTTTTTCAGAAATTTGAATATTAGCATCTTTTTTTTTTAATTCTACCTTATATACTTCATTTTCTGTAGTAGACACAATATCAACACCATATTTTTGTTGGATTTGCATAAAAACTTCTAAAGCATATGGTTCAAAATAATCATCAGAATCTAAATAAGTAATAAACTCACCTTTTGCTTTTTTTAATCCGTAATTTCTTGCTTCTGATTGGCCACCATTTGCTTTATGATAGACATAAAAATTTTTATATCGACATGCATAACTTTCACAAATAGTACCTGATGAATCTGTTGAACCATCATTTACTAATATGACTTCAAAATCTTTAAACGTTTGATTTAGCAGACTTTCTAGTGCATTTCTTAAATAATCTTCAACATTGTATACAGGTATAATTACTGAAATCATGCTTATCTCCTTCATTTATCTATAATTTTATTAAAATATGTTCCCTCATTCGAGTTGATTTTCACCTTATATGTACATTTAAAAAGAGAGGTGTTCTTTAGAACCTCTTTCCAATCATGATCATTGTATTTTCTTGACATATTTGTTGCCAAAAAGAACAATTCTGGATTTGTTTCTGAATTTTCATTTATTGATTTATTCACAGAATTGATTTTCTGATACGCTAGCTCAATAAGATAATCAATTAAAAAATAATCAATTGCCACATTGAATCTTTGAAAGTATTCAATTTGAAAATCTCTTAAAAATTTAAATAAAATAAAATTTTGTTTTCCAGCTAAACAAAATCCAGTCCACCTACCCTTAGGTACAAATTTAGGTATTTTTTCCTCATCTTTCAAACGAATTGTATAAAAATCATTTTCTAAATACTCTAATTTCTTTGATGTTTCTATATATATTGTCGAATCTAACCATACACCTCCATATTTAGCAAGTAAAGTAACCCTAACAATATCTGAAAACTTGATAAAATCGATAATTCCACTTTTATATTTTTCAATAATATTTTCTGGTAAATCAATATAATTAAAAAGATTATTTTCATCCAAAAGAAGATACTGATAACCATATCTTTTTGCATAACTTCTTTGACTTTCAATTGTCTTTTGAACAATCTTAGGAGCATTTTCTTCACCCTGGATCCACATTGAAAATATTATCTTACTATTAGAATTAACAAACTCTATTTCTTCATCATATAAATAATTTTTTAAAAAATATTCAAATTCATTCTCAAGATATTTTAAAATGGTTTCATGCTTTCTATAATAGAAATTTGTAGTTTTATCTCTAAGTAAGGGAATATTACTCAATCTTCCCCAGATTTTCTCAAATAATTTATTTCTTGCAATCTGAGTATTGAAAGTATTTTTCAATAAAAAATATTCTTTTACAATTTTTTTCATACTCTTTATAAGTTCCTTATTTACTTGATTAAAAATTTATTCTTTCTAGAATTCTAAATATTCGTTCCTGAATTAAATCATTTGAAAAATTATATTTAAGCTCAACAATTTTAAAATTCTTATCTTGAATACTATCAATTGTAGTTTCAATTATATGCTGAATATCTAATGGAGTATCTATTTTTATATTTGGCAATAGAGTAGTTGTTTCCTTATTAACAACTTCCGAAACAACTCCAACATCACTAACTATAATATACAAAGCATTCGCCATAGCTTCTAACATACTAATTGGTAAGGTCTCATCTTTATAACTTGTAGGTAAGATAAAATAATGCATTTTTTTAAGAAGTTGTTCCTTCTCTTCTCCATATACACCATTAAAGTAAGTCACATTTCCCATTGTAGATATTTTGTGCATAAATTCATTTTCGAGAGTGACATCAAAAAACTTTCCTGAAAAATAAAAATGATAGTTAGCATTACTTTGCATGTTTTTAGCTAGCTCTAATACAATGTCATATCCTTTTTCCTTTAGCATATTGCTAAAATAAATAATATTTATCGGTTTTGATTTTCGTTTTGCTTCTAAATCTTCTTCGGATATAAACAAATTTTCATCAATTCCATTCCGTATAATTTCAAATTTTTCATTTGGAATCATTAACGGCTCAAACATTATCTTAGATTTATATCCTAGTAAGATAATTTTGTCAACACGTTGATAAATACTTTTATTAATAATTCTCAGTATTTTATTTTTATTTACCACTTTACCAAACGCACTATTATGAAAATGAGTTACAATTTTCTTACGTTTTAAAATCATCAGAAGTAAATAAATAGAATCTCTAATATTCCCCCCTACGGAACCAGAAGGTGTAAAATAGAAAACATCTGTATTTACTTTTAAAATAAGATAGACATAATAAAAAAGTTTTTTATTATCTGTAATGTCAATTGACATCACTTTTTCTGCTTCCTTCTCACAATAATCTTGAAAATCATTAATAGCTTTTCCAAGACCGGTTTGTCTATTCTTTATTTGTCCTACAATTGTTACTTTCATCAACTAAAAACTCTGTCCATATTTCTTTCCAAAGAATTTGGCCATTAAAAATGATTTTGCTTTTTTGAGCAAATTCACTTTTTCCATATACATAAACGGCACTTCCTTAGGAGTCAAATTGTTTTTCACCAGCCATACATTAAATAGCAGTTCGCTTACTCTACCAAATAAGCGTGCTTCAAAAGCTGTTAAACCTGATAAGTCCATACATTCATACATACTATCTAAAATCGGAAATAGCCAAGTGAAATAATCATCAGCTAGTTCTTTTTTCATAATGAACATATTAAACATATAGCCACTTCTTTGCTTCATTACCTTATCAAAGCTTGATAGATACTCTGGGCTCTTCATTTCAATCATTTTTCTAGCTAGATCTAAATGAGTCCCATCCAAGGTGTGTGCATAGTGAGAATAGAGCGTTTCTATATAATACTTTCTTTTCTTAGGGACAATAACATTTGAAACTTCTAACATTTTCTCAATATCATCTTTATCTAAAATAACATCATCTACATTTATTGATTCATTATAAACCTCTGTCTTCTTAGTAAAATAACGACGATAGTGTACCAAACCTAAATAGTCACACTCTAAATTTTTCCATGCCCAATAGAGGCCTGTAAGTTCACAATAGTACGGATTTAAAATGGAAATATTGTCTCCAGTATTATCTCCCTGAAAACCTAATTCTTTTTTACCTTCACATCCAACATGGATTGGGAGATAAAGTTCTGTATCCTGCGGCATGACAAATTGTTTATGCGTCGCCACGATTATTTTTATCACTGACATTTTCTATTTACTTTGCTCCATCTTTCATGAAAACAACTTTAATAGTTTTCAATAAAATTTCAATATCTTTCCAAATTGTCCAGCCATCTAAATAAGTAACATCTAATTTTACTACTTCATCAAAGTTTTTAATATTACTTCTACCACTAATCTGCCAAAGTCCTGTTATACCAGGTTTAAAACTTAAACGACGTTTTTGTTCCGGTGTATACGTCATATACTCATCTAAGGTTGGCGGTCTAGTACCAACTAAACTCATATCACCTTTTAGAACATTCCAAAATTGTGGCAATTCATCTAGACTCGTCTTTCTAATAAAATGCCCAATCTTTGTAATTCGTGGATCATTTTCAATCTTAAACATTCCACCCTGCATCTGGTTCTGACTCATCAATTCCTTCTTGATTTCCTCCGCATCTACTCTCATAGAACGGAATTTATAAAATTTAAATACTCGTCCATTTCTACCAACCCTATCTTGGACAAAAATAGCAGGGCCTCCATCTCTTTTTATCAGAGGAACAAGAAAAATAGACACCAGACCACAAATAATCAGACCAACCAAGGAGCCAATAATATCTATAACACGTTTAAGAGCAATATCACTTGAACGATAAAAGGTTGTTGAGAAATTTACGACACTAGAATCCCCAAATTGTTGAATCGCTTTTTCACTATTGGTTACAAAATCTAAAGCCGCTATATTGACAGCTACTGGTAATCCCATTGTTTCAAATCTAGAAACAAAGTCTGCAATCAAAAAGCTCTCACTTGGAAGATTAATCACCACTTGATCTACGACTGATCTCGTAGCATAGGTTACTAGGTTATCCAACGTAACGATTGTAAAATTAGAAGATTCAAAATGCTCATCATCTACAATACTAACAGCTGAAACATAGCCGTAATCATAGGTAGATAGCTGCTTTAAAACTCGCTCAACTCTAGCTCGTGTAGTTACAAGCAAGATTCGCTGAGTATATTTTTTCATATGAGATAAAAACTTCCAAACCTTACGAATGAAGAGATTCAGCACTAGGATAAAAAGTGTGTTGCACCCTACAATCCACAATAAATTGTAGAGGCTTAAATAAGGTAAGTACGGCGTTAACAATGGAAGAATAACAACAGCTAATAAAAGATAGACAAATTCGTACTTTATAGTCTGTATCAGTTCTTCTGCTGAACTCCGATATTTGAAATTCTTACTATAATCACTAACATAGTAAGAAATAACATGAACAACCATTAGAAATGGTAGAGGTCCATGAATATCGAATACAATAGATAACATATAAATTGGAAACAGTTGTATTATGAGAATCTCTAATTTTCGAATATTTGATATTTCTCTCAAAACTACCTCCTAGGTAACTCTACCTACTTCTTTTTCCCATAATTTCCATAGGAACCATAGGCTCCATAACCACCATAAGCTCCGTATTTTTCAACTTCTGTGTTAAATTTATTTAGAACTACACCTAAAAACGGAGTTCCTGTTTGTTCTAACTGTTCTTTAGCCTTCAAAACATCACGACGCTTTGTCTCTCCAGCTGCCGTTACCAAGATAGAAGCATCACATTTTTGTGTAATGATAGCAGCGTCAATGACTATCCCAATCGGTGCAGTATCCACAATGACATAGTCAAAATACTTACGCAGAGTATCAATCATGTTATTAAAGTTGTCACTTTGCAAAAGAGCTGTTGGATTAGGAGATACTGGTCCAGCCTGAATAACAAATAGATTTTCAACGTTTGTATCACAAAGACCTTGTGATAAATCTGTCGACCCAGATAAATAATCTGTCAAGCCAGTGATTTTTTCTCTAGATTTGAATATTCCTGACATAACTGAGTTACGAACATCTGCATCAACTAGCAAAGTCTTGTATCCAGCTCTTGCAAATGACCAGGCAATATTTGTTGATGTCGTTGATTTTCCTTCACCAGGTTTGACAGATGAGATGGCCAAAACTTTCAAATTATCACCACTCAATTGAATATTGGTGCGCAAAGCATTATAATGTTCTTCTGCTTTTTTTATAAAATTAATACGTTTCAACGCAATTTCTAATGTTGGCATATTTTCTCCCTTACTTTAATTTATTCAAATCCGGAACAATTCCTAGAAGTGGCATATTCATAACTTCCTCGACATCTTCTGGTCGTTTAACACGATCATCCAATAATTCAAGTAATAAAACTGAAACAACCATTAGTGCGCCACCTGCCAGAAAAGCAAGTGCAGTATTACGACGAATATTAGGTGATGAAGGAGTTAGGGCTGGTCTTGCCTCCTCTAGTGTTGTTACATCAGACACACGAGTTACAGAAATAATTTTTTCCGCCGCCACCTCGCGAAGAGCATTAGCAATACGACTTGCCTCTTCTGGTTGATCATCTTCAACTACGATTGATACGATACGAGTATCTACCGGCACTGTTACTTGAATCTTTTTAGTCAATTCTTTAACTGTTTTATCTAATTTAAGATTTGAAATGACTTTCTCCAGTACATCTTGTGATAGAATAATTTCCTTATAGTCTTTTACAAGATAGGTACCCGCCTGCAAATCCTGGTTAGTTAATCCTGCATTTTCAGATTGATTGCGACTAACAACATAAATACGTGTTGTACTAGCATATTCCGGTTTCAATACAAAACTACTTACTCCAAAAGCTAAAACAGCTGCCACAACCGCTGTCAACAAAATGATAATTTTCTTTTTCCAAAGGACTTTAAATAATTGAACAACATCAATTCCGATTTCTTTATTTTCTTTCATGTTAACTCCTAAATAATTTGATCAGCTATGATGAAGCGAGGATTTTCGATAAATAATTCTCTCGCCTTACTTTCACCGTATTGTTTTGAGACGATCTCATAAGCTTCTTTCATGTAAGGCGGTCTTTGGTCTAAATTGTGCATATCACTAGCAACAAAATGTACCAAATCACGCTCTAGGAAATAGCGAGCTCGTTTCTTCATAAATTTATATTTATCTCCAAATAACTTTGGTTTTAAAATACTTGAACTATTGATTTGAGTGTAGCAACCCATATCAATCAACTCTTTTACCCGTTTTTCGTTATTTTCTAATTCATGATAACGTTCAATGTGGGCAACTACAGGTGTTATCCCAAGCATAAGAACATTGCTCAAGGCAGTATGGATTTCCCGATAAGGGGTAGCCATACTAAACTCAATGAGAGCATAGCGTGTCCCATTAAGACTTGGAATTACCTGTTTTTCTAACTTCTCAAGCACATCATGGGTATAATAAATTTCTGCTCCATAGAGAACGGTCAAATCTGGGGCCACTTCCTTGGCTAGCTCCTTCACTTCTTGGAAGTTTGCCTTTATCGTCTCCTCAGGAGTTTCAAACATTCCTTTTCGTCTATGCGATGTCGACACAATAGTCCTTACCCCTTGCCTATAGGCTTCTGTCAAAAGCGTCTTGCTTTCTTGCTTAGTTTTCGGACCATCATCCACACCAAATACAATATGCGAATGAATATCAATCATTTTGCTTTATTTCCCTTCCATCACATCATTGATGGCAGCCTTGACTGACTCTAAACTGCTATCACTTATTTCCATCATGTAGAGGTTGCTATCAGGCATGGCATAGGATGGTAAATCCATACGCCCTGTTCCTTTAAGATCTTGCGAATTGATCTTATAAGTTCCACCACTCTCAAGTTGGGTATTGACCAAGTTCATCATGGTTTCGAGTGGCATATTGGTTTGAATCGAATCTTGCAACCCTTTTATAATACTGTCATAATTTTTTAAAGCTTCTGTCGAGGTTAACTTTTGCAAAATAGCGACAATGACCTTTTGCTGGTTACGGCCACGATCCCGATCTCCATCTGCCAAAGAATAGCGCTCACGCACAAATCCTAAAGCTTGCTCCGAATCAAGATGAACATTTCCTACGGGATAGAACTTCCCATTTGTATGAGCTGTAAATTCTTGGTCATTATAGACATCAACTCCACCAAGTAAATCAATCAATTTCAAGAAAGAGGTGAAATTCAAACGAGCATAATAGTTCAAGTCAATACCGTAGAGATTTTCTAGTGTATGAATGGAAGCATCTACCCCATAAATCCCCGCATGGGTCAACTTATCCTTTTGGTTGTTGCCACCATCTGCAATTGGAACATAGGAATCACGAGGCGTTGTTGTCAAGAGAATCTTTTTCGTTTCACGATTAACTGTCATAATGATATTGACATCAGATCGAGAAACTGAACTAATTGGACCGTAAGTATCAATTCCGCTGATATAAACGTTGAAACTGTCACCTTTGACATCTTTTGGAGTTTCAACCGTCTTGGTTAATTCTTTGGTGTAGATTTTCTTAATTTTTGAAGCATAGTCAGGATATTCTGATTCGATAATATTTTCAAAGACACTGTTTAGAATGATTGCCTTTGTATCACCAGCTAACAAACTCTTATAGGCTGCAAGATAGGAACTGCTTTCTTCGACTGTCAATTCCTTGTTTTGAGTTGCTTTCAGATCGTTCATCAACTGTTGGATATTATCCTTATCCGTCCCAGTAGGCCCCATTACACTGGTTACCTGACTGATATTATCAATTGGACTATCTGCCAACACAGCAATACTCATCGAATAATTTGAGTAATTTGATGTTGCATTCAAACGACTAGTAAATCCAATGAACTGACTTACAACAAAGAGGGAAGTTCCATTAATCAAAATACCAAGTAGTAATAAAATCAGCGTTAGATTTTTAGCTTTCTTGGACCGAATCAAAAAGAAGCACAAGATGGCTAAGGCTACAATTAAGACGGTAGCTACTATATTCAGATATCGGAAGGCTAGCATATTGTATTTGAAAATCAAAAACAATAAAAAGACTGCTAGTACTGCATAAATAGCTAGCAACCCCCAACTAATCACTATTTTTGTTTTACCCTGACGAGCTCGCTTCGAAGATCTACTCACGATATACCTCTATTATCAATTTTTATTTCATTTTATTATATCATAAAAAAATACACTTGTGGGGTAAATCCGTTTAGGTAAGGCGTTTTCATCTTCTTTCCGAAATATTCTTTTTGATTTGCAAACAATTACATCAATAAATTTACTATATAAATATTAAAACGAGGTCCCTTACGGAACCTCGCTCATCTATTTAACATGATTTTCTGCTTCTTTTTGAGCTTTTTCGATTGCTTTTTTGCTTTCTTGCTCCCATTTAGTCTTAGCTTCTTCAAACTGTTTGGTTGTCACAGTATCTTTTTGCAGTTTCATGTACTTGTAGTTATTACCGTCACCCTTGATGCCGACCAGTGAATATCCTCTTGTAAATGGCGTTACTTTGGTTACAGATGCTGTACCACCACTTGACATGGCTGACATAATCAGAGAATTGTCAATCATCCAAGCCTGTGCTTCAGCATATTTTTCATAGCGTTTGGCTACATCTTTATTTTCACTATCTGCATCTTTGAGCATCTTGGTGTAAGTATCAAGCCCCAAGCTAGCAATCTTAGCTTTATCTTCTTGAGCATCTAAACCAAAAATCTTGAGGTAGAACCCATCCTCAGCATTGAAAGGATTAAGATAAGTTGACGGATCTTGGTAGTCACCTACCCAACCATCAAAGTTCAAATCATAGTCACGATCAGCTGGTGTTGGCGCTAAAAAGGCTACATTATTAAAATCATCCGTTGAAAGTTGTTGAACATCAATGACAATGTTATCAGCACCCAAAACTGACTCAAGGGTCTGCTTAACAGAGTTCATGCCTGTCACAGCATTTTTACTTGTCTGATCAACTGCAACATCCAAGTGAATAGGGAAAGTCACACCTTGACTTGCCAATTCTTTTTTAGCTTCTGCAAATTTTGCTTGGGCTTTTTCTTTGTTGAAATAGGCATCCTGAGCATCTGCCAAGTTAATACCTGACCATTCTGTGCCATAGTTGACCAATTTAGAAGCGACTACTTCTCCAAAGGTCTTGTCTCCAACTTGGACAAATGTAGGAGGCACTATGGTGTTACGAAGAGTCTTGCTAGCTGCTTCTTCCCCATTTGACTGAGCAGAATAGGCTGTGCGGTCCAAGGCAAAGTTCACCGCTTGGCGGAAGTTTTTGTTCAAGGCAGCTGTCTCAGTTGACTTCTTCTGCTCATCTGTCGTTTTAGCAGTGTGATTGTAGGCCTTACGATTGACGTTGAAATTGAAATACCAAGAAGTCTTGTCCTGCAAGCTATAGACGATATTATCCTTATATTTCTCCTTGGTCTTAGCAAAGTTAGAACTATTTGGATAAACCCCAGCGATAGAGTAGGCTCCACTTTCAAAGTTACGGATGGTCAATTCTTGGTCTGAACCATCAAAGTAAGCCAATTTTACGTGTTCAATCGATACTTTGTCATGATCATAGTAATGCGGATTTTTCACATACTCGATCGATGATTTTGATGTGAAATCTTTTAACAAATAAGGTCCGCTGTAGAGAATGCTATCTGGAGATAGGGTACCAAAATCTTTCCCTTTTGAGTTTAAAAACTCTTCATTCACTGGGAAAAGAATACTGTTGGTTGTTTTTGAGTTCCAGTAAGGTTCTGGGCGTGCCAAAGTATACTCAACAGTATGGTCGTCAATGGCCTTCACCCCAACCTTAGAAAAGTCAGAATCCGCTCCTGTAATATAATCATTCAAGCCCTTGATTGAGTTTTGAATCAAGTCAATAGCCTGGGATTTATTATCCACTGCGTACTTGATACCTGTCACAAAATCTTGTGCCTTGACTGGGGCGTACTCTTCACCGTCAGCCGTGAACCATTTGGCATCTTTTCTCAGTTTGTAGGTATAAGTCAGACCGTCGCTTGAAACAGACCAGTCTTCTGCCAAAGATGGAACTAGGTTTCCGTGATTGTCATTTTCAAGCAAACCATCAACTAGGTTAGTAATAATAGCTGTATTATCAGCATAGTAGTCTAATAAATAGTTAAATGTAGTTGGATTTCCACTAAAGGTTGATGAGTAAGTTTTTGTATCTGAACCTGATTGCCCGCAAGCAGTTAAAAGCAAGGCAGCCGCAAAAGTCAGACCTGCACTAAGGATACGCTTTTTTGTATTCATCTTCTTTCTCCTTTATGTTAGTTTTTGTAACATAAGTTTATTTTACCAAAATAGTGGGAATTTGTAAAGTTAATTGAATTTTGAGAATGAAAGTTTATAAATCTTAGCCATAAAAAAACAAAGGATTTCTGCCTTTCATACAGTCCTCCCTTGTTTTTATACGATTTCATTTTTAAATTTTTCTGTAAAAAAGGTTTATAGTAATTCCACACAGAAAGCATCCCATGGAGCTAAGATTTGTTTTTCAAAGACTTCCTGAGCCACGGTGTTTTCAATCAAGACCGATTTGACGTTTCCTTCTACGGTCAAGTCTTGCTCTTCATTGGACAAGTTAGCGACGACTAGGAAGCGACGGTCACCATCTTTACGGATATAAGCAAAGACCTTATCAGCAGTTTCAAGCAATTCAAATTCAGCTCGAATCAGCCAGCTATTCTCCTTACGGATTTGAACCAGTTTCTGATAGGTATAGAAAATAGAATCTGGATTTGCCAGTGCTTCTTGAACGTTGATTGCTTGATAATTTGGATTCACTGCCAACCAAGGTTGACCTGTTGAGAAACCAGCGTTTTTGCTCTCGTCCCATTGCATAGGCGTACGGGCATTATCACGTCCAATGACACGAATACTGTCCATGATTTCTTCCATCGGAACGCCTTTTTCAATAGCCTCACGCGCATAGTTGAGGGATTCAATATCTTCTACTTGATCCAGTGTTTCAAACGGATAGTTGGTCATCCCAATTTCCTCACCTTGGTAAATATAAGGTGTCCCTCTCATGAGATGAAGTAAAATTGCAAAGGCTTTGGCAGATTTTTCGCGATATTCTTGGTCATTTCCCCAGATTGAGACGATACGAGGGAGGTCATGATTGTTCCAAAAGAGTGAATTCCAGCCATCCTCAACGCCTAACTCTGTCTGCCATTTGTTGAAGATTTCTTTTAACTTAGGAATATTCAGTTCTTTTTGATAGTGCCACTTAGGCTGACCTTCCTGATACTGAAGACCGATATGTTCAAACTGGAAGACCATAGACAATTCTTGCCCCTTTGGATCAGAGTAGAGCTTAGCGATCTCTGGAGTTGCTCCCCAAGTCTCTCCTACTGTCAAGAGATTCTTATCTCCAAAGGTCGCCTGATTCATCTCCTTGAGATAAGGGTGGAGCATAGGACCATTATTGACTACTTTCTCGTCAGGAATTTTCCCAATCATGTCAATGACATCCATGCGGAAACCACCAATGCCTTTATCAATCCAGAAGTTCATCATCTCATAAATTTTCTGACGAAGTTTTTCATTTTCCCAGTTAAGATCCGGCTGTTTCTTACTGAAAAAGTGGAGATAGTATTGACCTGACTTTTCATCATATTCCCAAGCAGATCCACTAAAGATAGAATCTAGGTCGTTGGGTTCATCGCGCCAGATATAGTAGTCTCGCTCAGGGCTGTCAGGATTTTCACAGGCCTCGACAAACCATGCATGTTCATCTGAGGTATGATTGACCACCAAGTCCATGATGATACGAATATCACGCTTCTTAGCTTCCACAATCAGTTGGTCCATATCCTCCATGGTTCCAAAAATCGTTGCAATCGCTTGATAATCAGCAATATCATAGCCATTATCATCCATAGGGCTGTCATAAACTGGAGAAAGCCAAATCGCTGTAATTCCTAACTTGGCTAGATAGTCTAACTTACTGGTAATTCCTGGCAAATCGCCAATTCCATCTCCGTTGCTATCCATAAAGCTCTTAGGATAAACTTGATAGACTACGGCATTGTGCCACCATTTTTCTTGCATCTTCTTACCTCATTATTTTAATAATCTACAGTCTATGATAGCGCTTTTCAGATTTTTATGCAAGCGTTTGCCTAATCTTTTTGATTACTTTTTTAACTCCATAGTTTCCTAACTTCCATTTTTTTATTATAATAGAGGTCAGAGGTAAAAAAATGAAAAAACAAGCTTTTAGTTCTGAACAATATTTGAATCTACAGCGCGACCACATTTTGGAGCGTATTAACCAATTTGACGGCAAACTCTACTTGGAGTTTGGTGGCAAAATGTTAGAAGATTTCCACGCCGCTCGTGTCCTTCCTGGTTATGAGCCTGACAACAAAATCAAGCTCTTACAAGAATTGAAAGAGCAGGTTGAGGTTGTGATTGCTATTAATGCTAGCAATATCGAGCATTCCAAAGCACGTGGTGACTTGGGTATTTCTTATGACCAAGAAGTTCTTCGTTTGATTGACAAATTCAATGAATTAGGAATTTTTGTTGGCTCCGTTGTCATCACACAGTACGCTGGTCAACCAGCTGCAGATGCCTTCCGCAACCAGCTTGAGAAAAACGGAATTTATTCTTATCTTCATTATCCAATCAAAGGATATCCGACGGATATGGATCATATCATTTCTCCAGAAGGAATGGGAAAAAATGACTACATCAAAACTAGTCGCAACTTGATTGTCGTAACTGCTCCTGGACCTGGTTCTGGAAAATTGGCAACTTGTATGTCAAATATGTACCATGACCAAATCAATGGTATCAAGTCTGGCTACGCTAAATTTGAAACCTTCCCAGTTTGGAATCTTCCCCTTCATCACCCAGTCAATTTGGCCTACGAGGCTGCTACAGCTGACCTTGATGATGTCAACATGATTGACCCTTTCCATCTCCAAACCTATGGAGAAACCACTGTCAACTACAACCGTGATATCGAAATCTTCCCAGTGCTCAAGCGCATGTTAGAACGCATTCTAGGTGAATCTCCGTACGCTTCACCGACAGATATGGGGGTCAACATGGTTGGTTTCGCTATTACAGATGATGAAGCTGCTGTCGAAGCTTCTAAACAAGAAATCATCCGCCGCTACTATCAAACGGTCCTTGATTTTAAAGCCGAAAAAGTTGGCGAAGCAGCTGTCAAGAAAATCGAGTTGCTTATGAATGACCTCGGCATCACACCTGCAGACCGTAAGGTTGCTGTCGTTGCGCGTCAAAAAGCAGAAGAAACTGGCGGACCAGCCCTAGCCCTTGAATTGCCAAGCGGAGAAATTGTCACAGGTAAGAACTCAGAGCTCTTTGGCCCTACAGCCGCTGCTCTTATCAACGCCATCAAGAAATCAGCTGACATCGCTAAAGAAGTAAAACTAATCGAACCTGAAGTTGTCAAACCGATTCAAGGTCTTAAAATCGATCATCTGGGTAGCCGCAATCCACGCCTTCATTCAAATGAAATCCTGATTGCACTTGCTATCACAGCTACAGAAAATCCTGATGCTGCTCGTGCTATGGAAGAACTTGGCAACCTCAAAGGAAGCGAAGCCCACTCAACCATCATCTTAACCGATGAAGACAAGAATGTCCTTCGTAAACTAGGGATCAACGTAACCTTTGATCCTTACTACCAATACGACCGCTTGTATCGTAAATAAAGATTTGAACCTCTCCACCCTCGGAGAGGTTTTCTCTCTGTCTCAAGAGCTGGCTTTATGTTATAATGAAAGAAGAAAACTGAAAGGATTTACCATGTCAAAAGAAGTTATTGTTGAAAGTTTTGAACTTGACCACACTATTGTTAAAGCACCTTATGTCCGCTTGATTGGGGAAGAAACAGGGCCAAAAGGAGACATCATCTCCAATTATGATATTCGCTTGGTGCAACCAAACGAAGACTCTATCCCTACCGCTGGCCTTCACACTATCGAACACCTCTTGGCCAAACTCATCCGTACTCGCATTGACGGCATGATTGACTGTTCACCATTTGGTTGCCGTACAGGCTTCCACATGATTATGTGGGGACGTCATACTAGCGCTGAGATTGCAGCAGTTATCAAGGATTCGCTTAAGGAAATCGCTGAAACCACTACTTGGGAAGATGTTCCTGGAACAACCATCGAATCTTGCGGCAACTACAAGGATCACAGCCTCTTTTCAGCTAAAGAATGGGCAAAATTGATTCTCCAACAAGGAATCTCTGACGATGCCTTTGATCGTCATGTCATCTAATAATAAAAAAGAAACCAGCTTTGTACTGACCCCAAAAAGTTAGACAATTAATTTAAGCAAAGGATTTAGTTCTGTATTGTACAGGGCTAAGTCCTTTTAGTTTTACCTTAATTCGTTTGTTGTTGTAGTAATCAATATAGT